>Ga0207997_1001511_pt1 | contig 11978 bp, 10 predicted proteins | sample AntAceMetag02UKN_FD_184777 | JGI IMG/M metagenome (GOLD analysis project Ga0207997, IMG submission 184777) | Saline lake microbial communities from Ace Lake, Antarctica - Antarctic Ace Lake Metagenome 02UKN (SPAdes) (version 2) | ecosystem: Environmental > Aquatic > Non-marine Saline and...
TTGTTTTTTACTCTTAGCCACACCCCTAGAAACAAAGCCATCATTGATATGGATATCAATATAGAAGAGACCTTCATGGTGTGCAGCTACTCTGTATTCTGGTAGAGGCCAATTTTGAATTTGGCAATGTCTCATTAATTTGTCCTTGAAGTTATCATCCACCATGATAGAATTCATATCCACAAATTTGGGATCTTGATAGATTCTAAGAATGAACTCCTTTGCGTGAAGAAGACCCAGGTCCATGTAGATGGCACCGATGAGGGCTTCAAAAACATCTTCCAAAATCTTGGGGTTGTTATTCCAGTTGTTCCTCATCCCCTTTTCGTCCATGATGACGAGAGGGTTTAGACCTAATGCATCTGCAATTTTAGCTAGGGTTTCACCACGTACCAGCTTTGTACGAGCTTTAGTGAGGAACCCCTCTTGACGACTTTCATAACGATCAAACAAAAACTTAGTGATGACAAACCCTAAAACGGAGTCACCAATAAATTCGAGCGTTTCAAACGATTCTGTAAATTGTTCATACTCTTTTAGAGCGGATTTATGCGTAAAAGCTCTTTGGTACAAGGACAGGTTCTTAATCTTTGTAGCAATGAGCGACTCGGCCTTCTCCTTGGTTAGGAAAGTGACCATCTTTGTTATGTTATATGTGTGTTATTTTTTTAAGCCTCCTTCTTGATGTAATGAGGAGAGAGGTACTTCTGGAGGTTAAGGTAAGTAACCACAACTTCGGCGGGGGGTGCGAGGAGTTCGCGGAGCTTGCCGTCGAGGACAATCTGGCGACCGTTCTCGGGGTGCTTGAGACCCTGTTCAGCGATGTACTTGGTGATAAACTTAGTCACCTCTGAGCGGGAGATGAGTTCTTCGGCTGGAAGACCGAGGAATTCGCGCAACTTAGGTGTAACATCCTGCTTGCGGTTGAAACCGTTGTTGGCAGCGCGAGCCTTAGCCTTCTCACCATCGGGATCCTCCTGCGTGTTCTTGACCTTGCGGACAAGCTTAGCCAGGTTCTTGATATCGTTGCGGAGGGCGGTGATCTCGGTTTGGATGGTTTCGAAAGACATTATATCTTTCTTACCCGTCCAATCTTTAAGTCTATGTATAACAGAACAAGAAGTACGACAATTGTTAATAGTATAAAGGTGTTTGCTACTTTGGGTGTGATAATCATACCTCGCTCAGGTCTATCTATAAAACGGAACGGTTGTCTTGTACCATTTTCAGGACATCCCCCAGCACAACATTCATCAGAACATGGTAGAACATTTTGACCTTTTCTAACCCCACAGAATTGTTTGATGTCACCTTTATATGCATAGCATCTGCAATTCTCAATCACGTTGCAGACCATTTATTATATCACAATATATTAATGGATGACCAGATTTATTCAAAGTCAGTGATTGACAAATTCATTCAAGAAAATTTATTTTTCAAAGATGAAAAATTGAAAAAGTATTTCGACAGGAACGCTCAAAGAGATCTTGGGAAGTTTCGTTCGCGTGTTCACAGCACTCATAAATCTAAAGATTTTGAAAAAGTTGTATATATTATCATAACAGACTCACTCAGAGATATCATCATAGAGACTATCGGTGAAATATCAGAGTATATGAAGAAGATGGGTGATATCATTGTGAGTGGGGGGGAAGCCTTCAATTTATACGTGGATTTCAAAGATAGAATAGTGACCCCTGATATAGATGCAAAGTTTGTTCCTAGGATGCCTGTAAACCCAGAATACTTTGGAAAACTTCAAGCAACTAAATTGTTACTATGGAACAAATTGGGAGAGATATCTAAACGCCTGAATACACGAGTAAAGACGCGACTTATGAACATGAAAAAGAAACACCCTAAACTTTTCAAATTTTTAGGTATCAGTTTTAAACCATCTGGGTCAATCGTATCTCGTCGGTACACTCTCATCAAAAAGAAAAAGTCTATGTTGGGAAATAAACCCAGTAAAGGTGATGTCTTCATCGATGTAGAACTGTTTGCACTCGATACAAATTTACGCTTCTTTTCTCCAAAGAGTGGTAAAATTGAGGATATTACACTTGGTGGTCTACTTGACATTCCATTCATGCGACCAAAAGAATTTGGGTATGAAGTAGTTCTCTCTAGACGTAAAGGTATAACTTACAGAAACCTAGATACAGGTAAATTAATCACAAATAACAAGGTTTATGTAGCAAGTAAAGAATTTCTGATTGAAGATATTTATATGATGAGTAAACTCAACCTCCGCCCCGAAAAGAAACAAAGAGATCGACTTCGCCTCGTAAAACTCGGACAGTTGTTTGATAAGAAAGTCGGGAATACCGATTCCATCGAAGATGTTTTCAGACGTGTGAAGTCTAAAATTGTTAGAAAAATACCAGCCACCAAGAAGGATGGTCGCGTTTCAATGAACCAGGCAAAGCGTGTAGACCCATACAAATACAACAAATTTACAACGAAACCCTCAGAAGACAAGTTATCTAAACAACTCGTTCAGGGGTTAAAACCAGTTGTTAAAAACATAAAAGTAAACGGATACACCAACTCTTCAGGTAATAAGCGTTTTAACCTGAAAACATTGAAGTGGGTGAATGTCACGAACAATTCTTACGTGAAGAACGAGTATAAACTCAGGGCGGCCAACGCGAAGAGTTTACCAAAGAACTTCAATGTCTCAAAGACTTTGTATGGTTACAAACCCAGGAGAAATCACTGGGTATCGAAAGAATTACTGAACAAGTCTGCAGCTATACCATTTGTTGGTTTAAAGAAATGAAACACAATACATACATAAATGATCTACACTGCCCCAGCCAAAGGTGAAGATGGTCTCTACTTTGTGAAGGTACTCAATGATGACAAACGCAAATGTTTCGTTCAGCTCAACAAGGTCAGGGTTGAAAATGTTTCAGAGGATATTGTCATCGATCTCGTATCAGATGTAAACATTCAGAAGATCGACACCATCGATACACTTAACCTCGAGGCTGCCCATGAGAACTGTGCGGAGTGGTTTGGCAAGACACTCAGTGAGAATGTCGTCAAGGGTGCCTACACCCTCAGTGTAGGTAGTGGTCAGATCACAGGCGATCGTCTCGAGAACACCAAGGTGTTCAATACCAGACAAGAGTCGATTGATTTCGACAACATCCAGACCAACAAGACGTGTGATGTGATCCTCGAATTTGCTGGACTTTGGTTTGCCAAGAAGGCTTTCGGATCTTCTTGGAATGTTGTCCAGGTCAGAGTCCACGATGATCCAATTATTGACACTTACCCAGACGAATATGCATTTGTCGATGAGGTTGAAGAATAAAAAAATTTGTTAACAGTATATAAAAGATTATGAAGGGTCGTAACCAGAACATCCTGATGTTGGTCGCCGTAGCTGCTCTGATCTTCCTCCTTTTCAACATGAACTCTAAATCTGACTACTCCATCAACGAGCGTGAGTATTCGATGTTCGCCCCCACTGCTGGACCCGCCGCTGGACCATCCGCCGCGGGTAATACTGTGTGCGGTGGTATGAATCGTGGCACCGGTCTCGCCTCATCCCTCCTCCCCCGGGAGGTTGCCTCAGCTGAGGACTTCGGTCAGTTTGCCCCAGAGGATATCCTCAAGGGTCAAAACTTCCTCGAGCCTCGTGCTCAGGTTGGTTTCCCTGAGACCGTTGGTGGTGCGCTCCGTAACGCGAACCAACAGATTCGCAAGGACCCCCCCAACCCCAAGGATCCCTTCGTGTGGAACAACTCCACTATCGTTCCTGATCTGATGCAGCGTGGTCTCTGCGCTTAAAGATTAGGTACTCACATTTATTAATAAACATGACTACTGTTTCACCTGACCTCTCCGAGAGTGTATCTAAACTCGTAGAGCTCACCAAACAACTCACTGAAGCTAAATCGGATATAAAGATTTTGAATCAGGAAGAAAAGCGCCTTAAGGAGAATGTAAAGAAACATATGATTTCTCAGGGTATTGACACCATTAATCTCAGGAAAGGGAAAATTAGCATCCGTAAATCAGTCAGGAAGTCTGGTATGAGTAAGGATGCCATCAAAGAAGGTCTTCTGAAATTCTTCAGTGGAGATGAAGTTAAGGTCGAAGGAGCCCTAAATGCCATTCAAGATGGACTTAAAACAAGAGAATCGACTTCACTGTCGTTAACAGGTATAAAAGAAAAACCCGAGAAAGAAGATAAGTAACTAACCATGGTTTGGAGCCAGTACGTGTACGAAGCGAATACTGGCTTTGACGCCGATGCAAGTGACGACGATGAATATAATGATAACACTCCTCTGAATATCGAAGACTGGGAAGTCGAATACTCAGATGAATTGCAGATGATGTGGAATACCATCAGGACACTCCTCTATGATGCCCAAATTGAACATTCGGGAAAGTTTTGCGACTTTGTAGAGTTTTGTTACACCGATCATAACTCACATACTGAACGCGTACATACCGATCATGATGAGGTACTCGATTACATTTGGAAACATATCAGGCGAATCGTAAATAATAACAGACTTCATGAAGAAATGATGCGGGGTGCATCCTATCACCATTTCACAGATTTCGTGGAAAATTATATGTACTTATATTAAATGTTACCCGATATCACTTCCCAGAAAGTTGCCATCCCCGCCGCCCTTTTTTTGGCGCTCAGCCCAGGTGTTCTTCTGACCACCGACGGCTCCAAAGTTTCTTTCAGAAACGGCAAGACCAACCAGATGGCTGTGTTCTTCCACGCGCTCGTGTTCTTCCTCGTGTACAGTCTCATCGCCAAGGCCATGGGTATCGTGCTCACCAAGACCGACCTTCTCGTGTCCACTGCACTCTTCCTCGCGCTCAGCCCCGGTCTGTTGCTCACTCTCCCCCCAGGGTCGGGTGGTGTGGTTCGCTCTGGTCAGACCAGTATCGAGGCGTCTCTGACACACGCGATCGTCTTCGCGGTAGTCTTTGCGCTTTTGCGTCGCCAATTTCCTCAGTTCTATTAAGTAAGAAGATGAAGTATCTCATTCTCGGTCCAGCTTCAATGGGTATATTCACTCTCATTGGCTCTTTAAAGGCACTGGAATCAGATCTGGCTGATGTGAAAGAAATTTCAGGGTCATCAGCTGGTGCGATCTTAGCTCTATTTTTGGCACTGGGAATGTCCATCGACGAAATTCTAGACACCTCATTGTCTCTAGATATCCCCAGTTTTGTTAAAATACGCATAGGCTCATTTTTTAACAAATTTGGTTTTGTTGATATGGGTCCAATTCGTAAAAAATTGGTGGAAATATGTGGACGCGATCCAACATTTAGTCAGTTAGATATGAAAATATATGTATCAGCATTTTGTATGAATACATCTGAGACGGTCTATTTCTCACGGGACACACACCCACATATGAAGGTGATAGATGCAGTGTGTATGAGTATGGCGGTTCCATTCATATTCGCATGTGGGACACATGATGGAATGACTTATATAGATGGTGGTATGAAGGAAGAATATCCATTGACCCCATTCTTTGATAAAAAACCACATGAGATCACATGCATGAAAATTAGTATGGATCGCATTTATCAGGAAAGTGTTGACACACCTAGACAGTTTGTTGAGACACTCGTACGTTCAGCGTTGTCAAATCGTACACTCTACCAAACACCTATCAAAATTATAGATATCAATGTCGGAAACACAAATGTTTTCGATTTTAACATAAGTTATGAAGAAAAATTACAGTTATTCAACTTGGGTTATACTTTTTTGTCAGCCTAATATAAATGGATGTGGATACATTCAAGGTAAGGCTGACCGCACTTCCTTACCTGACAAGAACCGATGTAGCTTCTTATCAGCAAAGGTCCACATATAAAGGTGTGAATCTCAATCAACTTCTGCGGAAAGCCCAGCAGATGGATGCGCGGCGGAAAAGTTTAAAAATTCAAGAGAAGGTTCGAGACTTTAAAGATCGAGTGAAAAATTTATCGATACCAAGAGATGTATATGCTCGTCTCATATCAACAATTACACTTGAAACTAACATTTCTTCATTGAGGCAACAGGCTGAAAAAATCATCGAAAAACAAAACGACCAAGAAGATGATCGTTTTAAATTTACATTTTTTGATAGCATCAGGAAATTAAATTTAAATAAAACAACAGTTAATTCTCTCGTAAAGCGTTTAGATCGCGGTGAAGATCCTACTGTATTGACTCAAGAAGCATATAAGTTGCAACAAGAACAGAAATTGAAAAATATTTCAGATGAACGCACATTTCTAAAAAATGCGTTGAATCGTATAGGTATCGATCAACCCAATAGAAATAGTATCCTGATTAGATTCCAGCCAGATAAACAGGTGATCGCACAACTCATCGAAGAAGCGAAGCAAATAAAGGCGCAACGTAACAGAGAAAATGTTGAATCAGAAAAGAGAAAACTTGTTAAATTGTCTACTACTCTCGGTATCAATGGAAAAATCTTAAATCAGATCAAAGATGTGAATACGAAGAGTAATGCAATGGCTTTGAAAAATATAATCAACAATACTGGTCAAACTGTGAAAAATACACAGGTTACGACTCGTAAATTAAACCTCATTTCATTAGCGAAAAATATTGGTATATATTCTCAATTCGCTGGGCCAATCACAAACATCAAAACAATAAAAGATGCAAATGTGGTACAAGTTACTATTAGAGAAGCTGCGAAAAAGAAACTTCTAGAAAATGCTTTGAATGTTGGTGATTTTACGAGTAGGATAGCATCTATAAAGAATGTTACTCAACTTTTACCGATGAAAAAACTCATCGAACAGACTAAATTCGAGAAGAATGTTGCAAAGCGAAAAGCTGGAACAAACAAACTGGAAAATTCGAAAAAAACCTTCGCATCTGAGGTTCAACGTGCTCGTATTCCAAATGATAAGAAGAAACTCTTTGTAAATAGACTCAAGTTGAAAAATGTTAACATTCCCAAATTGAGAAATGATCTGAGTACCCTTATAACGAATGAAAAAACAAAACAACAACAAAAAGATGTAAATGAGTTGAAAAAGTATACAACAACTTTCAATATTAATGCGTCTCCATTTATTCAGGAGTTTCAGTCTTCTAACATTTCACTCAACGCGATCAAGAAGAAAATTGACGATGTTGTGAAGGAGAAAAAGACCTTGAAACAGATGAAGAATGCATTGAATGGGAGAATTAAGAAAGCGTCGTTGAATGGGGGATTTACTGAAAAACTCAGTACTATCAAGACGAAAAATGATGCACTTTTACTTAATCGAGAGATTGATAAAGCGTATGAGAATAAACTCAAAACCAATAAAAAGGCACTTTCCAAGATAGCTATTGAATCTGGTCTGACGGCGATGAATGGTATTAGCTCTATCAAAAATATCAACACTTTGAAACAAGCAAATCAAGTACTCAAATTTCAAAGCAAGGTGAAACTTGATCAGATGGCGAGACGATTGGGTGTAAATGTTCCCATCACGAATGTGCAGACAAATAAGAATGTGAAAAATTTAAAAGTGAAAATTGCAAATGCATATAACACGAAACAAAAACAATTAAAAAACGAATTCAATCGTATAAGAAGATTGAAACGTGCGAATCTAGAAGTCTTCTTGAACAAGTACAGCCAAATTCTGACACAAGATGAACGAAAGAAGTTTTTAGAATATTTCGACAAAGGTGCTAATCTGAAAGTACTTAAGACTAACATTAATAGGTACGCGACGCAAAAGAAAAGGACACTCATAAACTCTAAGGTGTATACGATCCGAACCTTTCTGAACGCATTGGGTATGAATCCTAGAGATCAAGATTATTTTGTGACACGTGCTGTTGCAGGTCAAAATATGAACACAGTCAAGAAAGATAGTAAACTATTCATGGTACAGCTTCTCGATGACCTTAGACGCAGTAATGCAGATAAAATGTTAGCGTTTTTAAAAGATCTCGAAATCAAACCACAAAATGTAGACCGACTCATGAAAAAGTTTGCAACAACATACATTGATATGAATACCCTCGAGAAGGAGTCTAAAAAAATAGAAAATATGAGGAATCATGGGAATTGGGTAGAATCCAATGATGAATTTTTAAATTTTGTTGACGAATTACCACTCGACCCAGATGACAGCGTTAAAATTAAATCAAGTTTCGATAGTGATTTGGTGAACTTTAACACAATCGTAAATACAACTATTAAGACATCACTCAACACACAAAACGAAAAGACAAATGCTATTCGACGCGAACTCATGGCATACATCGATAACCACGAACTTAACACGTATAACAAGCGAAAACTCATGAAAAAATTGAATTCCAACAATTCCAATAACTCAAAAAATCGTTACACAATAATGAAAACTCGTATGCTTAATGTCAAAAAGGAAGCTAACCAGATTAAGAGGTCTACATTGAATAAAGAGGATATGAAAAAGCGTAAAGAGCTAATTAATTATTTGAATACCTTCAAATATCTCACAAATCAAGAAAAAATGTTTCTATTACAAAAAAATAAATCTGAAATTGAAAAGTATGCTATTCGCCGTAAACGAGCACTTCGATTTAAGCTGCGCCGTTACATTGTCGAAAAATTGGGTCTGACCATGGATGACCCTGAAATCGTTAAAATATTCGAAAACTTTGACACTACACCCGAGAAATTTAATGAATACGCAAAAAAAGCGACTGAACTCAAACAATTGAGAAATCAAAAGAACCGTCTCAGGGGTAAAACACGAAATGATAAAGTATTACAAGATATAGATGAAATCAAAAACCTTATCGATGTAACCAAAATTAATCGTGAAATCGATGCTACTTTTATGATCAAGATGAAGAAGCAGTTGGCAGATCTAGTACTAGACTCTAACATGAAAATTAAATTGAACTTATCTAGGATTCAAAATCCACAACAGATTAATATGATTATCATTAATATCAAAAAGGCTTATCAAACCAAGAGATATGGGGAACTCCAACAATTAAAAAGACTGGTGGTAGGTATTACCCCACAAAATCAAAATGATGTTTTACAAAAGTTTGTCACGACAGATATAACACTCAAAGCATCTATGAAGAAAGTTTCGGAAATCAAAGTGAAGATGATGGAAGATAAACATAAAATGGATCGCGACCTTTTACACACATTCATGAAAAAGGAACTTTCATTGTCACCGAAAGATATGAATGATTTACTTGCAGAATTCAATACACTCACAAATCTTCAACAAATGAAGTCGAAAGCGATGCAGGTGAAGAAGATGCGCATTGACGAACAGATTTTAGATAACCGAATAAAACTTGAAAAAAGTATTAATAGTATGAACCTTTCAAATGTAGATAAGAAATCAGTCCTTGCGATGTATGACAAAAAACCTAGTAGTGTTATGCTATACGAAACGAGTGCCAAACAATTGAGTGCGGCTCGTAAAAAGGAACTGAGAAATAAAGAGACTGCAAATCTGACAAATCTAATGAAATCTCTTAAATTATCGGAATCAAATTCCAAACAAATCCTAAACAGTTTCACGAGAATATCAGATTATAAACTATCAAAAGCTAAGGGTGAAGCGATCAATCTTCGCAAAAAACGAAACAATGAAAAATTATTGAACGCTCTCAAACCACTTTCATTACCCGAAAACACCCGAAAGCAATTACTCGCTGATACAGACAATGTAAATGTAGTCATAAATAAAGCTAAATCTTTGAACACAAAACAAAGAACTCAAAATGCGACACAGAACCAGCTCAGGATATATATTGCCTCCAAGAATCTTGGAGATAAGGCTAAAAACCTTCTTAACCAGGTCAATACCATGTCAACACAAAATGACGTGAAATATATCCGAGAAAAGGCGGATCAATTGAAGAGTAAATTAGATGCTACCAAAATCGGTAAAAAACGAGAAGAACTTTCCCAATACATGAATACAATCAAATTAAATCTTACACAAAAAAAGAGTTTACTACAAAGTATCGGGGGTAATACGAGTGTAAATACAATCAAACGAAGTATTCAACAAGGATTGAATACCAAAAACAAAAAGGGGAATGCGTTTGTAGAACGACGAACTGAACTGAAACTCTACATCAACGCTCTCAACCTTCCAAATTCGGAAAAACAAAAACTATTGCGCACATCTGGTAATGCAAATACAATCAAAAAGCGTGCACAAATTAAACTGAAGCAGTTGAAACAAAAACGAAATGCACAACAGAAAAATGCACTCAAAACAAAATACGCGATCAATGTCAATAAAGCACAGAAAAATCGGAGTATACTCAGGAGTATTCAAATAGATAAAATGCGTGACACGAGAATCAAAGCGCGGGAACACTTGAAGTCTTTGAAACGAGTGGTGACCTTACAGGATAGACAACTCTTACAACAACTGAACTCTCGTCGTATCACATTACCGAGTTTCAAACAGATGACATCCAAGATATAAGAATAAAAAATTCACATGTTAATACTTTTTTGTTAGTTTAATATATATGATAGACACATGCGATCCAGATGCGGATGTGTCTACCCTCAGGAAGCTCATAAAGATGAACACCGGGCAAACTATTAAACTAACAAAGGAAGAAATCTGTGATGTCTACGAAGATATCAAACGCGGTAAGCTCCCATTACCACCACTGGTCATGAACTCGTCAAAGACGTATTTATTAGATAAAAAATCACCTTTGACACCCAAAGAGTATGAAGTACTCTTCAAGTCATCTTCGAAACGCACTGAACTCAGGAAAATTGCTAAGAAGGTTGGACTTATGGATGTAGAGAAGTTATATAAACGTGACCTGGTTTCTGGTATAGGTAAACGTTTAAGATATATGAACGTACATGAACCTGTTCAGTTTTCTAAAAAACGGACTTTGGTTAGGAAAATTAAACAGGAATCGTTGAACAACCTCGGAGTGAAGAACAATGGGGTGGTAACGAACAACCTCGGAGTGAAGAACAATGGGGTGGTAACGAACAACCTCGGAGCGAAGAACAATGGGGTGGTAACGAACAACCTCGGAGTGAGGAATAATGGGGTGGTAACGAACAACCTCGGAGCGAGGAACAATATGAACCGTTCGAATAATGGTGGATCCATGAATATACCAAAGGCGATTAAGTTCAATCGCCCAAATTTTACTCGCAATAATGTGTCAAATCAACCAAAAGGTAGCATTTCTTTTCCAAAGAGTGGAATTTTTATGAAGGGTAGTAAACCAAAGTTTATGGGAGGAAATATACCCGCTGCACCTCAGACGGTAAATAAAGGAGTCGGAAACAATCGAGTAAACAATAAGGTTGTACCCAACAAGAAGACTTCATTCTTTGGTGGTTTCTTTGGTAATTCTAAACCAAAAATAAAGAATGTGACAAGTGGAAAAACTATTAACCCTGAACCTCAGGTAACTAACGGACCCAACGTACCTAGAAGATCCAACGTGCCTAACAAACCCAATGTGCCCAACGCACTTAATGTGAAACCAGTGGTTCCCAAACCCTCTATGTTTGGTGGTTCCAAGAAACCCAAGGTCATCAACAATAAGCCTAACAAGCCCAACGTACCTAACAATAAACAGAAATACACAAATCTTATGAAAGAGTTTGAGGTTGATAAACCTTACCTCAATAAGTATCTCGTGGGTAAGAACATCAATTCACTCAACAAAAATACCCTCGGAGAAAAAATTACTAAAGATCGTGCTCTCGCGAAACTCATCGCGAATGCGAAGGGTAAAAATATGTTTGGTCGTGTGTCGAAACCAGTTCTAAAATATGTCAACAATTCCAACTATCAGAGGCAATACAATAATGCTACACGCCAGATCGAGGGAAAAGTGGTGAAACCCAACAATAAGGTCGTTCCCAACAACAAGGTTTTACCCAACAATAAGAAGAATGAGATCGTTCCCAACAACAAGGTCGTTCCCAACAACAAGG
>Ga0207997_1001513_pt1 | contig 11972 bp, 26 predicted proteins | sample AntAceMetag02UKN_FD_184777 | JGI IMG/M metagenome (GOLD analysis project Ga0207997, IMG submission 184777) | Saline lake microbial communities from Ace Lake, Antarctica - Antarctic Ace Lake Metagenome 02UKN (SPAdes) (version 2) | ecosystem: Environmental > Aquatic > Non-marine Saline and...
TGAATGATTCATTGTATTCAAAATGGTTATATACAAAGTTGTGAACACACCATATCTTATCATATTTTGATTCTTCATAAGAGCAATAGTTTACTACATCCTTTGTTACGTTTTGTTTTGCACTTTCTTCAAAGTAAAAGTCTATTATTTCCTGTCCAACTGTTTGTTTTGTAAGTTTGTCTTTAATTGGCAATAAGAAGTGGAATGTTAGTATGTAGATAAAGACTATTGATATGATTATGTTTATGTATTTCGGTATTAATAGTTTGTTTAGTAGTTTCATTCTTCTTCCTCATCTGCATCTTTGTATGGTTTCATAGTTCCCTCTCCTTGATTAGTTCTACATCTAAGGATAACTGCTCTCTTGCTATTGTTTCTAATAAATTGTTGTGTTGCTCTGGAGTTATCTCTTTGTATTTCTTTCTTCCTGTTGTGTAGTCAGTTATTTTAATTTGTCTTACTTTTGTCATTTTAACAACTTGATATTGTTTTTTCTGACAGATTGTTGAAATCTGTGTTTTGAAACAGATTCTATTACTCTTTTGTATGTTTCCCAGTCAATATATCCTCTTTTCATTTGTATTCACCTTTCTTTTTCTTTACAAGCATAATTATTTGCTTTATTAATTCCTCATATACAATATACATCACACCATAATATAAGAAGGAAAAAATCATTGAAAGTGCTGTTAAGACAATAAAATACTCAAAGATAAAAGGAATAAATCCAAAATTAGATAAATCTACTGAAAAAAAGTTTTGTTCGTATATGAATTCCCTTGTTGTTATTAAGAATCCACTTAATATACCTAATATTCCAGCAACAATCCTTTTCATATCTATTTCAGTGTTAGGTATCATTCTTTCTCATCCTCTTTAAGTTTTTTTCTTAGTTTTTTGTTAGCATTATTTCTGAGTTTATTAAGTGGTCTGTTCCAATCTTTTCTTAATTGTGATAAGTATGATTGCATCTTATTCACTCCTTTTCAGCCTCTTGGTTTTTTTTGACTATTGCATTTATAATATAGTCTTTCAAATCCATACCAAGCTTTATGCTCTTTATCTTTGCTTCTTTGTGAATTTCATCTGGAATTTTAATGTTTATATTAACCATAGTTTATCACCTTTGTATAACGTTTGTTACAAATACAATCTCCTCTTTCTCCTTCAAAAAATCCACAATCACATTCATATTGATTCATTTTGAATCACCTTTTAATCTTGTGATGTTCCACAAGCACTACAAAATACTCTCTTGTTTCTTGTCACTTTTTGTGTGTTCTTTTCACAATCATCACACCAATCCACACATAAAAATTGTTCTTTCATTTTTCATCACCTTACTTTACTTACTTTAATTATATTAATAAGCTAAGAAGTATATAAATGTTTCTATTTTAGATGCAGAAATAGTAGTTTTTGCTTAAAGGTTTTAGAATCCTGTCTGTTCCCTGAATATCTTCTTTATCTTGAACTTTGATATGAATAAGTAATATATAATAACTATAGCTAATGGTATGAAGAACATTATTTTGTTTCTGAATGAGACATCTCCTCTTATTAAGTTCCAAGTTGCATCAATACCCATAGCGAATGCTAATGCTGTGAATATTGTGAATGCTTTCTTTAGTTTGCTTTTCTTTTTCATAATAAATTAGGCAGGATACACACATTTTCAAATGTGTGAGGAATGCCTATACCTCTCTATTCACTGGACATTTGTCCATAAAGTATATAAATAAGTTCTACCTACGCTTTTACTATGGAACTGCGTATGTATGAGTATCGTTTGTATCCTTCTCATAAACAGAAGGAAAGATTGATTAATTCTTTTAAAACTTGTAAGCATATTTATAATGAGCTTCTTGCATTGTCTATTGATAGTTATAAGTTTGGAAAGGTTTCTCTTAGTGGTTTTGATTGCAATAAATATCTTACTGGTAAATATTCTAATATCCATTCTCAGATTAAGCAGAATGTTTCTGATAGGGTTAACAAGGCTTTCCAGAACTTCTTTAGGAGAGTTAAAGAAAATGCTAAGGAAAAAGGCTTTCCTCGTTTCAAGAGCAGGATTAACAGCATAACTTATCCTCAATCTGGATTTAAGTTTGTCAATGAAAGAAGATTGTATGCTTCTAAGATTGGAAATATTCCTATTGTCTTGCATAGAGTTCCAAAAGGGAAAGTTAAAACATTGACTATCAAGCAAAACAAAGCTGGACAATGGTTTGCTATCTTTAGCTGTGAATTGCCAGATGTTAAGGTTGTTCATCCTTCTAAAGAAAGAATTGGTATTGATGTCAATAGCAGAGACAATATCTGTTTTCTTAGCAATGGTGAAAGTGTTGATAATCCTAAATTCCTTGTCAATTCTGAAAAGAAGCTCAAGAGATTGCATAGGCAACTTAGTAGGAAGAAGAAAGGTTCTAATAACAGAAGCAAAGCAAGATTCAGGTTGAGCAAACAATATGTTAAAGTCACTAACCAAAGGACTGATTTCCTGCATAAACTGAGCAGAAGCTTGACTATTAAATATGGAATAATTGCTGTTGAAGATTTGGATATCAAAAGTATGATTAACAATTCCTATAATGCTAAATTCATTAATGATGTTAGTTGGGGAACTTTCATCAATATGTTGTCCTACAAAGCTGTAACAAGTGGTGGGCAGTTGTTTAAGAATCCCAAAACAAGAGGAAGCAGTCATAGATGTAGCAAATGTGGGTTCTATGTTGAGGATATGCCTTTGAGTAGGAAAATCTTCAAATGTCCTAAATGTGGTTTTGTTTGCCATCGTGATTTTAACGCCTCTAATAATCATTTAAAAGATACGGTCGGACTGACCGAAATCTCTACGCCTGTGAATATTGAACCTCTACCTTCCAAATTGAAGGCAAGTTTGGTAGTTGAATCAGGAACTACACACGGAAAGTAACTTCGCAGTTCCATTCCGTTGGAATCTCCATAATTTGTTATAGAGAGGATGTCACTAAAGGAACTTGAACCTTAGCCTCTACTATATCTCCGACATTTACAGCCAAGCTTATTCTTCCCATTTTGATTACCTCCTTGAATTTTTTACCATCCACTATTTGAACTACATCCTATCATAAATAGTGTGATTAAGCATAACAACAAACTTATCAACCATCTTTTCATTTTCATCTTTACCACCTTTTCATAATCTTTTTGCCTAATTTAGTGAATCCAAAGCCGAATGCGACTAATAGTGATAATAGGACTACAATCATTATCAGTGATTGTAGATAGAAGTTTGTAACCCCTATCTTTAACAATAAATCCCTGATTGCTGTTTGTATAAGGTCTTTGAAAACAAATATTAAAATACCTATAATTATTAAGGGTATTGCTGTCGTTAGGGAAACTCCTAACAGCTTCTTCTTTCTTCTCATTTTATTACTTCTTGAATATGTTCAAAAAAGCTCCAAGTAAGCCAAGTAGTCCAACTACTAAAACAATAGCTCCAACTACCATAACCACTATGTTACTCCAAGATGGCATCATTCTTCCCAGCATTAATAATGCTATGAAGATTAATACTATTGGAGTTACAAAGGCAAATATCTTACTGAAAACTTTTCTAAATACTTTCATAGGTTTTACCATTTGTTCACCTTTTTATGTGAATATTACATTTTTGCATTGGCATTCGTAAGTCATATCTATTCTCTGAACAGGAACACAATCTTCATCTGGGCTGTCACAATATTGAGTGTAACATTCCATTGGGTCGCTTGTTGTTCCACCACAATATCTAATCTCTGGAACTTCTTCACAGCATTCATCTATTATCTCTTGAGTGCAGTTACCATCCCAAGCTGGAGCTTCACAGGAATGCTTATTCAGTTTACAGGAGAATCCCTGATAAAACCCTTCTCCATCAAAGTTGTTTAATAGAAATGCTACTAAAAACCCTAATATGAAGGCAAATATTACTCCTATTGACACACTTACTGCCAACATTTTGTTCTTTTTTGCCATTTTTGATTATAATTTATGATTTTTTATCTTTATTATTTTCCATCCTTTAAATTTATTTTTCATAATTTTCTTTACATCATTTCTATTCCAAGCATTCAACACAACCATATCTTTGATATTACTACTTTTTTCTTTAAAATAAACATCATATGTTTTTCTATCAATTAATTTTCTTTTTGTTGCCATTTTAATCATTAGTTTTGTATTCGTTGCCTATCTTGAAAAGCAGATTATGATTGAACAACAGCACATAATCGCTGTCTCTAATCATATATATTGCTTTTTCCTCTTTTATCAATTCCTTTACTTTTTCCTCTTTTATGATGAGTTCAATTCCCATAAAACTTTCTCAAGGATACACACAGATTCTGTGTGAGGAATTGAGACCTCCTTCCTTTTGAAATTCCTAACGCTTGGCTTATTGTCCTCTTTGAGTGGAGTGCATAATAAACTGCCATCCTTCTTAGCTTGTGGCTCTGGTATGGTATCGTTAGAGGCTATATTTATAGTAGCCTGTTCTTCCTGACATTTAGCCAAGAAGACTTGTTGTATGTTTCTTCCTGCGTTGTAGTCAGCGTTTGCTTCGTATCCACAGGATTTGCACTTGTATGTGTGCCTTGTTCTTTTGTTTAATTCACCACATTTGGAACAGGTTTGAGATGTATATTTTGGGTCTATATATTCTACTGGTATTCCTTCCCAATTTGCTTTGTATTCTATTGTTGTCTGTAATCTCCTGAACACCCAATTATGTAGCCTTGTTCTTTGTTTCTTATTCACTTTTGCTGTTTTTAATATATCTTTTAGGTCTTCCATTACAATTACTGGTCTTAGTTCTTGCTTTGCTTGTTTGATTATGTTGTTTGCTATATTGTTTATTTCAAAATCATTGTATCTTGTTTGTCTTCCTCTGAGTCGTTTTACTTCTTTTATTGCAAAATTACTCTGTAGTATTGCTTTTTGTCTTCTGAAGAACTCATTCTTCCATTTGGTTCTTTCTCCATTGTGGAATTTTACACTTGACTGAGCCACTGAAACTGCCAAGTTGTTAATTCCAATATCTACTCCAACTGGTGAAAATGATTTGTCTGGGATTGGTATATCTATCTCTTTTGAATATGAAATGTGGATAAAGAAATCATTGTTTTTCTTTAATAATTCTGTAGAGCCTAATTTAAATTTATTTCCAATTTCCTTCATTATTTCTGTTTGATAATCTGAGTTTATGATTAAAGGCAGTTCTATTCTACTATTTGTTTTGCCTTTTGTTCCTGCCTTGTATAATAATGAAATGAAATATTTGTAAAGCTTGTTGTCTGTTTTTCTTAATTTAACATTTACATTATCATACCTTATTGCTCCGTTTTTTAATTCTGGAAAAGTCTTTTTACCTTTTTTCTTTTTATATGATTTGATTATTTCTACTGATTTTGCTCTTGCTCCGTGAATGATTGTAGCAGGAAGATTTAATTTTCTTAGGTCTTTGTAGACTAAATGATGAGTTATCAAATCTCCTTTCTTTGCTTTTTTAAGGCAGAAATTAATTGCTTTTGTGTTTTTGTTTATGGTTCTATCTAATACATTAGTCTTGTTGTTGCTTAATTTACCAAGCTTTACTTTTAATGTTTTTTGTAATTTCATCTTTTTTTAAAACCCCTCGTTTAGAGGGGGCTTACGGAAGGTGTTAGATAAACTAACCATTATTTCAGTAGGAAGGTTTCGTATAACACTGTGAATATAGCGAATATTGCTGTTAATCCAACAAATGTTCCTAATCTTCCTTCCATTGTGAATCCGAACACAGGTATAATCAAAATACCTGTTATTATGACTATTAGTCCTATCAGGTTTGTGAACATATGAGCCAATGCTATTGGTTCAAATCTTTTCTTTTTACTTATGAAGCCTTTTATTAATCTTATTATCTTTCCTTCAAACAATAGTCCTACACCAAATATCATCAATAAGATACTTGCGTTCCAGCTTGAAAGGTTTATTATATCCCACGAGTTTAAGAATAATATTATAAAACCTACAATACTGATTAAAGCTAAGATATATATGAAAACATCATTGGTGTTTCTGTCTATTTTTCTCCCAAAAGTTTTTAGTTTTGTCATTTTCTTTTAGCTCTTATCTTAAAAACTCTTGCCAAACCTTAATCAATCCCAACACTAATGCTCCAATTCCTATTTCGAGATTGTAGTTTCCACCTGCTTTTATATTCCACGCAAGTGCTATGAAAAAGATTATTATTGCAAATATATTCCAAATTGCTATTTGTTTCTTTTTCATTTGTATCACTCTAATGTTTTCTCATATAATCTTTAGCGAATGTTAATGCTTGGGAACGAGTTTTGAACTGTTTATTTTTTATTGTTTTATTGTTCTTTACAATATTGAGGACTATCCTGTTTTTTTCAAAGTTTTGTGTATCTGGATTATAACCTCTGCCTATATCAATAGTCATATTCTTGTTCTCATTAATGTATCTTCCATCTTTATTTTTTTCCCAGTCTTTTGTTGCCATTTTAGTGTTTCCTCATATAATCTTTAGCTTCTTTCATTGCTTGGGCTTTTGTTTTTGCTCCTTTTAAAAAAATAGGGTCTCCAGAATAAACTGCAACCCAAATAATATAAGGTGTTTTTACTTTATATCCAATAGTAACATCTTTTGACCTTGCTATTTGTAAAGATTTTAAACTATTTATTTTATTATAAGTTATTGCCCACTTATTTTCTCTTCCTTTTTCCCAGTCTTTTGTTGCCATTTGTATCACCCTAATTTAAATCCTAAAAAGTATATGATGAAAGGCATAAATATTATGAATAATATGTCTAACACCAACAATACAAGGAAGACAATGATTACATTCTTCCACGCACTGTGTCTGTTGCCTATTAAGAGTTTCATAGTGCCGAAATAAGCCCCATATTTGACTAACATAAAGATTATGTAAGGTAGTATGAATAAGCTCCTTATAGCACTTCCTATCTCAAATCCACTTCCTGTTAGTAGTAATTCAACCATTATTTCTTTCTCCTCTTTTTAGGTTTTGACATTGTTACGAATATGATAATAACAATTATTATCAATAAACCCACTATATATAATAAATATATCTTTTTGAACTCAAAAGCTCCTTCTCCTTCACAAGTCCATTCACAATCTGGGTAATCCTGCCATCTTGATAATTCACCATAGAATGATTCTCCTCTACATTCTGGTGGTTGTGGCATCCCTTCTACTTCCAAACAGACTCCTTCAAAACATTTATATCCAAAGCAATTCTCTTGAGGACAATCATCATCAATTACACACTCTGTTATGTTTTCATCATCTGGTGGGATTATAGGAGAGCATAAAGCTTCTGAAGGTGTTTGTAAAACATCATATACACATTGTTCTCCACTTCTACAATCTTGATATATGTCATTTATATCTCCTTTACTATCAAACCAATAAACATCTCCATCCTCTCCTGTTGCTGGGTGGCATCCTTTGAAAGAATGTTCTATTACTATATCAGGTTCTGGGTCTGGTTGAGGTTCTGGGTCTGGTTCTGGTTCATTTTCTATACAAACCCATTTACAATCAGGATAAGCTATCCAATCACTTATTCCATTACAAGCTGGTTTTGAAGGAATACTCACACATTGACAAGCTTGTAAGTTATCATCCCAAACTCCTGAACCACAATTTACTGGTTCAACACAATCAGAATTACAAGATGATAGAGAAGTATAAGTTGTTCTTCTGTAACAAGCTGTTGGTTCAGCATTTACTGAAAGACATTCTCCATAATAGCAACAATAACCAGAACTTGGTTCTTCTGTTGGATTTAATTCTTTTTTACAAATTGATTGACAAACATAAGTTCCTGTAAGTAGTTTTATCTCACAATCATATCCACTTGCTGTCTTGGTATTTGTGTGATATTCACATTCTTCGTATGTTTCTCCATATTTTATAGAAGTTGTAATACTTCCTAAGAATCTTGCGAATATTAAGGCTAATGCTATTATGATTAATATTGAGATTGCTATTGTTATTATTGTTTTCTTTTTCATTATAATCTCATTCTTCTTGCTATCTGTTTTACTATAATTAGTATGACTATTAGTATTACCCAGAGCCACCATAGGAAGAATAATAGTAAACCACCTATGATTCCTACTATTATTGATAGTGTCCAGACAACTACTTTGTTATCAGGGAATTTTTCATTTGTTACTAAGTAAGCTACAAGCATTGCGATTAATCCTGCAAGAACTGAGCCTATTATTAAAGCATATTGGAATTTAGTAAATAGGTTATTGAACCAGTCCTTTATCTTGTCTAATATGCTTATTCCACCATTGCCATTGCCACCTGCTTCACATTGTGTCTTTATGTCATTTATATAAGTGCAGGTATTTCCCCCACAATCTTCAACAAACTTATCTATTGCTGTCTTTTTATCATTGCAAGTATATCTTTTATTATCTCTACAAACTTCTTCTCCTATCTCACAGGTTAGGAAAGGTTCTACACAAACTTCTACTGTTTCAGTGTCTTCGTTTTCAAAGGTTTCTGCATACACTGTGCAGGTTTTTATTGTTTTCTCGTTAGCTTCACCACTTAAAGAAAGATAAATTGTTTTTTGTTGGTTTGGTTCGTAAAATTGTTCATCTGAATTATAGGCATCAAATGGAGAAGGACAATCTGCGAAAACATTAATATAATCTCCTTCATCACCTATATTCTTCACTTCAACTTTTATTTTTCCATCTGAAGAAGAACCGAAACAGAAGTTTTCTGCTGAAACTATCTGAGGTTTACCTGTTCTTGTATATATTCCAAGCCAGTCTGCCTTTATATATGCAGTAACAACAGGATTTTGAATTGGAGAATCTAATTGTCTTATTACTATTGCATTCTCTATGCTTGTTGATTGTATGTATGAATCTGCGAAAGGTTCTTCGTCTAATGCTCTTTTTCCTAATCTTTCAAGCTCATCTGCCCACCATTCCATTTGTCTTGTATCTGGTTCGTTGTTTAAATGGTTTACATATTCTCTATAAGCATCATCTTTAAGATTTACCCATTTTCCTGAAACATATGCTGGTTTGTATTCATCTTTATCCTTACAAACTTCTCCTGTTACAAAACTTCCTTGATATACAATGCCAACATTATCTGTTATTATTCCTTTCTTACTTTTACTTAATGTTTCAAAGGTTTTTTGTCCATCTAAAACATTGTTTTTATAAACTTTAATTGTGAATTTTTGATTTACAAGAGGAGATTCGTAATCTCCCATCATAGCAGTTCTTTCTGTTCCACATACAATATTACATCTTAATAACATACCAGACAATAAGGCATCTTGTGAGCCACAAGCTTCATTATTTGCTTGTATATCATTTGCACAGCCAGAAGGGGTAGCGAATCTTGCAACAATTCTCGTATCAGTATATATCTTCTTTTCAAATGTGTCTGGATGTATTGTGTATTTACACTCTTGTTTTTCCCAATCAATATCCATCTTGAAATCATTAGTTGCTCTTTCACCATCATCTTCTATTTCATCTGCTGGGATTGTGTCTCCTATTGCATATTGTGACACTGCACCTTGAGTGAATGTAAGAACCCAAGCTTCCCCTGTGAAGAATCCTTCGTTTGCTGAACTTAAATCAACTTGACTTAAACTCAAAGTTGAGAAACCTGTGAAAGTTCCTTGAAACTTTCCGAAGTTTAGTGCTAATGATGTGATTAGGACTATTGCAAATATTATTAACCAGAACTTGTAGTTCTTGAATAATTTCTGTTTTTTCATCTTTTTCTCTTATTTACTTCGTTTTCGGACACGCCAGAAAAAAGGCTGGTGACACCAAGCACATTGTCTTGGAATCTTGTGTTCAAAAGCAAACTTTCTACTTGGAAACCAATGTTTACATTTCTCACAATATAGTTCTGTTCCATTCCTTGTTTTTACAGTTGCCATTTTTACTTAAATTTCCAAAATTGGTTTGCGAAAAAGCCTAATAGGAATATAGTTACAAATATGAACATTATTACGTTGATTAAGCCACCCAAAGCGATTAATGATGCTTTTCCAGTTGCTATGGCTAATCTCATAAGGAATGTTCCTAATGCTCCCACAATAGCTGGTATGATACCTGCTATTATAATCTTAGCTCCTATAAGCCATTTTGCCCAATATCCTTGTTTCATTTTAGTGTTTTCTCATATAATCTTTAGCGAATTTGATTGCTTGTGAACGAGTTTTGAAATGTTTTTCGTTTGTATCATTAATAAAAACTGAAAATCCTTTCTTAGGTTTATCATAATTATATTCTGAGTTTACTACTTCTAATATCTTAGTTACTCTTCTTATGTTTTTATATTTCTTTGGTAAGTCAAAATAGACATACCTAATTATATTTTGTTCTTTTAATTGTAATTCCCACATTCCTTTTAGTGCCATTTTTAATGTGTCCTCATATAATCTTTAGCGAATTTGATTGCTTCACTTCTATATTTGAACTTCTTTTGACTTTTTAATAATTCATCATCTGTATAGCCTATCCTTACAAGGAAATATTTTTTATCTCTTGGAATAAATCCGTGTATTAATTCTCCAGTAGAACTTACAAAAGCAAAACTATCTCCAGTTGTATATTTACTTTTTTTCCAGTTTTTTAGTGCCATTTTATTCATCAAATTTTCTTCTTTTAGTTAAACTTAATTTTGCCATCTTTCTTGCTTTATTTAATGCTGGGGCTTTTGTTTTGAACTGTCCATACTCATCACCATTTGAGCCACTAACAAAATATATTAGTTTTGATGAAGTGTATGTTTGTGGTATATGTGATGCTGACACATAAACTCCATTCTTTCTAAAAATTATCTTTGAATCGTTTCTTGCCATTTTATAAGTGTGTGTCCATCCCAGTATGATTTGTGAATACTTCTTGTAACTGGTCGTTATATACTCCATCTGCTTTACTCTTAATTGTCTTTTTTCCAGCTCTCATTGATATGAATTCCATATCATATGTATCCATTGAATTTAATGTAATCCTTACATAATTTACTCCTTTGCTATTGCGACCTATCTTGAAAATAATCATCTGTTTAGCATCATCTTTAACGAAATTCTTAGCTCCAGTCATAGCTCTGAATTTATTCCCACCGAGCTGTTTCAATACTTCTCCTGCTGAAAATGTCATTTTAGTGTGACCTCATATAAGCTTTAGCATAGGACATTGCCTGAGCTTTGGTTTTGAAAGATTTTAAATGAATAGATTCACTTGTTAGTATATTATATAAATCTAAATCATAATCAATTACTTTATAAGGAACTTTACTTAAAATTAATTTTTTTCTTAAAAACTTAGTTGTATCTCCTTTTGTTGATACATATTTATTCCAAATAACTATTGCGAAACCACTTGTTCCTTTTTGTTTCTTCCAGTCTTTTAGTGCCATTTTAAATCAACTTCATCTTTTTTCTTGCTATTGGTGTTAGTTTCAAATCGTAAATTGTTTTTCCAGTTTTCCAAAGCTTTGCATCTAATTTCATATTCTTTCTGTGTGGGGATTGTTGTTTGTCTTTCTTTATAGCTTCTGCTTTTGTGTTTGCTATAATATAGTGTCCTTGTCCACTTTCATATCCTTTTGCATAAACTCTGAATTCTTTTTTCATTTGTTTCACCTTTTAATCAATTAATTATTATTATGATAGTAATAATATATAAATCTTTCGTTTTTATGTGGTATTATTGGGTATTGTGTTGTTTAGTCTTGAACTTACAAAGTCCATCTCTCTTATGTTTAGCATCTTTTCCCAAATTTCTAAAGCCCAGTTCTTAAAACTTATTATCCATCTTGCATAAAATCTGTAATTCTTTAATGTGACTTTGAAAGGCAATTCTATTGTTTTTGTCTGGGTGTTGTGCAGAATGGAAGCTCCTGTTATGAAGTT
>Ga0207997_1001515_pt1 | contig 11969 bp, 10 predicted proteins | sample AntAceMetag02UKN_FD_184777 | JGI IMG/M metagenome (GOLD analysis project Ga0207997, IMG submission 184777) | Saline lake microbial communities from Ace Lake, Antarctica - Antarctic Ace Lake Metagenome 02UKN (SPAdes) (version 2) | ecosystem: Environmental > Aquatic > Non-marine Saline and...
TTCAGAAACATTAGGAATATCACGAGTTGTGACTTCTTTACCTAATTTAGTTTCTACAACATCGCAAGTAAATTCTTCTAAATAAACTGATGTGAAATAATCATTTTTTAAAACTCGTTCTGAGATAACAATCGCATCTTCATAATTAGATCCAAAGAACGGCATAAAAGCAATTAATAGATTTTGCCCTAAAGCTAAAACTCCATTTTCTGTAGCTGATCCATCTGCTAATAATGTGCCTTTTTTTACAACATCGCCTTTTTTTATAACAGGTTTTTGCATTAACCAACTATTTTTATTGCTGCGCCCAAAGTTAATTAATTTATAAACCTCATTCTTGTTATCTTTTGTTTTTATACTAATATGATTTGCGTCAACTTCAATAACTTTTCCTTCAACATCACTAATTAAACATTGACCTGATTCAAAGGCAATTTTTCTTTCCATCCCAGTACCGACTAATGGAGCCTGCGGCCTTAAACAAGGAACTGCTTGTCTTTGCATATTTGCTCCCATCAAAGCTCTGTTAGATTCATCATGTTCCAAAAATGGTATCAAGCTAACAGCAACAGAAATAATCTGCTGACAAGAAACATCAATTAATTCAACTTCTTTATTATGAATTAAAGTTGGCTCTCCATTTACTCTTGCCCCTACTAATTCTTCTTTTATTTTTCCTCTTTCATCAACACTAACAGTACCATGAGCAATTTTATACTTTAATTCATCAAAAGCATTAAACCAAATTATTTCATTAGTAAGCCTAGAATTTTTCACTTTAATATAAGGAGTTTCAATAAAACCAAATTCGTTTAATCGAGCATAAAGAGCTAAAGATAGAACTAATCCAATATTTTGTCCTTCAGGAGTTTGAATAGGACACAAACGCCCATAATGGCTAGTATGAATATCTCTAACTTCCAATCCAGCTCTTTCTCTAACCAAACCTCCTGGTCCCATACAAGTAATTTTTCTTTTATGCTCTAGCTCTGAAAGCATATTCATCTGTTCCATAAACTGACAAAGCTGGGAAACATTAAAAAATTCCCGAAGTATAGCTACTAGCTGTCTAGGATTTATTAATTGCGCAGCTGTTAATGTTTCAGGATCCAAGGTTGCCATTCTGTCTTGAATTGTTCTACGCATACGCATCAATCCAACTCTAAATCTCTCTACCAAAATTTCACCCACCGCCTTAACTCTTCTATTACCTAAATGATCGATGTCATCATCAATAGATTCTGGATCATTATTTAACTTTATAATTTCTTTAACAATCGCTATAAGATCATTTACTGTTAGATTTCTTTCGTCAACAGATTTATCAAAATTAAGCCGTTGATTAAGTTTGTATCTTCCAACTTTAGCTAAATCATATCTATCAGATCGGAAAAACATATTATTAATTAAATCATATGCATTATCAAAAGTAGCTAATTCTCCAGGTCTTACATGACGATAAATTTCAATATATCCTTCTTCTTGATTAGTAGACAAATCTCTCTTTAATGTATTCTCAATATATTTAATTGGAGATTTTTCCTCTTCTGTTTTAAAAGCTTTTTCAATATCTTCATTTGTCTTCAAACCAAAAATTCTAAGCAACGCGCTTATTGGCACTTTTCTTTTTCTATCTATTTTTACACTAATAACACCATCGCTATCAGTTTCAAATTCTAACCAAGCCCCATGATAAGGGATAAGTTTTGCTCCAAATAATCTTCTACCTCTAAAATTCACAGAGGAAAAATATACCCCAGGAGAACGATTAATTTGAGATATAACAACTTTTTCTACACCATTAATAATAAAAGTCCCCCTAGGAGTCATGACAGGGACTTCTCCAAAATATACTTCTTGTTCTCTCTCAGTGCCTGTTTTCTTATTAATTAAACGTAGCTTTGCACGAATAGTAGATTCGTAATTCAGGCCTTTTTCTTTAGCTTTATTTTCTGATATCTTTGGTACTTCTAAATAATAATCTCCGAATGCTAACTCTAAATCCTTACCAGTATAATCTTTTATTGGTAATATCTCTTTAAAAACCTCCCCCATTCCTTTGTCTAAAAACCACTGAAAAGAATCAGTTTGGAATTGGGTCAATCTTGGGGGGTCTAAAATTCCCCGAGAATGACGGGCAAAAGATTTTATTGTGGGTTGATTAGGCATCTAATAACAAAAAAAGTTCCTAATTATAATAGGTTATAAAATTTTAGGGCGTGTAAAATAGATTGTGATATTCTTTGTGAAGTAATACTTTTTTCTTCAAAAAAATCTATGTACCAATTTTTAATACTAGCAATCTTTATTTTATTCTTTTTTAAAAATTTGTCAAGTGTTTTCAGCAATTCTTCACCTTTTTCCGCTTGAATACGATATTTTTGTTTTTCAACTGTACGAAAAGAAAGAAAAATCATATTTTTTTTAAGTGTTTATTTTTCCATTCACTAATCTTTTTATGATTTCCTGAAAGCAAAATTTTAGGAACTTGCCATGTTATTTTTTTATTTTTTTTATTTGGATAAAAAATTTCTGGCCTAGTATATTGCGGGTATTCACCTTTGCCTTCGACATTAAAAGATTCTTCTGATAAAGATTCTTTTTTTATAACTCCTGGAACAAAACGACTTACAGCATCAACTAAAATCATTGCTGGTAATTCACCTCCTGTCAAAATATATTCGCCAATAGATATCTCCTCATCAGCTATATATTTAGTAACTCTTTCATCTACACCTTCATAACGTGGACAAATAAGAATTAATTGATCATATTTAGATAAACTTTTAACTTTTTTTTGAGTTAATTTATCTCCTTTAGGAGAAAAAACAATAACGCGACATTTTTTAATTTTTTTCTTTTTCAAATCTTTTACAGCTTTTAAGATAGGATCCACCTTAAAAATCATTCCCATTCCTCCACCATAAGGAGAATCATCGGTTGTTTGATGGCGATCAAGTGTCCATTTACGTAAATTATGTGTATAAATCTTTATAAGCTTCTTGCCTTGAGCCCTTTTTAAAATAGAGGTATTAAAATAAGAATCAAAAATTTCAGGAAAAATTGTAAGAATATCAAAACGCATAAAATAATAAACGATTAGTAATTAAAAACCGCAGTATTATATAATACCGCGATTTTTGTTTTTTTTCAATCACGCTTAAGCGTAATTTTAGAGTTTTAAGTCCTCAACAATATCATCTGCAGCTTTATCTGCCTCTTTTGATGGACTGTCATCCTCTCGTCTTACTCTTGTAGAACCTTCTGGTTCTTCAATTTTGAGGTTAACTCGGGCTTTATTTTTTGCTCCAACTACTTTTAAAATAGTTCTTAATGCTTTAGCCATTGAGCCTTCACGGCCTATCATCTGAGCCATATCACTAGGATCTACTTTTAAAGAAAGGAGCACACCCATTTCATCCACCTTTCGCTCTACTTTTACTGCATCAGGATTGCTTGCAATACTTTTAACTATGAATTCAAGCAATTGTTGGTCTGCATGTGTTTCTGCCATAATTTCAGAATTAATATTTTCTTAATTTAATAGCTGAAGTAGCTATCGACCACTCTCTTAGCCACTGGATAATTCTTATTTTAAATCACTTAAAAAAGAAAGTCAAGTTTTTATTCTTCTGCTAAAGCTTCAGCCTCTTCTAATTTTAATGAAAGAAGTTGGGAGCTATCATTTTCAGATAAAGTCACTCCGTAGATTATTTGAACAGCATTCATTGTCATTCTATTATGAGTAATAATGATAAATTGAGTATTTTTAGTAAGTGCTTCTAAAATTTCAGAAAAACGTCTACTATTTTCTTCATCCAGCGCAGCATCAATTTCGTCTACCACTATTAAAGGGGAATGCGATTGATTGACTAGAGCAAAAAGAAGAGAAACAGCAATTAAAGTTTTCTCCCCTCCAGAGAGCATATCAATACCCCTCAATTGAGTTTTTGGAATATTAATTTTAATATCTACCCCCCAAACAATATTATTATTAATTTCTTGCTTAATCTGAGCTAATTTAGCTGAACCACCCTTGAATATAAGTTGGAAATAATGATTAAATTCTTTATTTATTCCATCAATTGCTTTAGTAAACCTTTCTTCAACTTGATTATTTAATTCTTTTATCAAAATGTTAAGATCTCCTACGCCTTTATTTAAATCTTCAATTTGTTGAATCAAAAAATCATGGCGGATAGAAACATCCTTGTATTCATTGATTATTCCCTCATCTTCTGAGCCCATTTCTGCCAATTCTCTTTTCATTCGCCAAATCTTATTTTCTAAAACAGAAACTTCTTCTGGCAAAGCTGATTGCATATCTTTTTCATTTTCATAGAATCTTTTGATTTCTTGAAATTGAAATCCAGTTTCTTGTAAGCGCCTCTTAAAATCTTCTAAGCGTAAACGGAATTTTTCATTAAGAATTTCTTCTCTTTGTAACTCCCTATATAATTTTTCTTTTTCTCCTCTCTTTAATTCTATCTCCTGAAATTTATTTTTAAAATCTAAACTCCTTTTATTTAATTGATTCTGTAAATTATTTAATTTTTCATTTTTCTGCTTTAATTCTTCTTCGATTTTTTCTAGTTCTTTTTGAATACTTTTAATATCTTCTCCTTTTTCTTCGTTTTTAGAACTAAACAAGGTATTTATATTTTGAACTATTTTCTGTATTTCTTCTTTAACTTTGTCTAAATTAGAAAAGTTTAGAAAAGACTGTAATTTTTCTTTAATAGAGGAAACCTCCTTTTCAAGAAGTTCACTAGTAATATTTAGCTCGCTACTAACTTCTTTCCTGCCTAAAGCCCTTAATTGAATTGATTTTTCGTTTTGAATATCAATAATTTGTTGCGTAATATTTCTAATTTTAATTTCTAAGCTTTCGCCAACTTTATCGCTTGATAAGCCTATCTCTCTTTCTTTTTCTTTCATTCCGTTCTCCAAATCTTCGATATCCTGTTTAATTTTATCAACATCAATATGAGAATTTGTATCTTCTTGTAATATTTGATGATAAATATTAATAAAATATTTCTTTTCTATCTCAAATAATTCCTCCTTAGTTTTTTCTCTTTTTTCCCAACGATTAACTTGTCTTTTCAAAGAGCGTAAATGAGGAAGTATTTCTTGTTGAAGGGCTTGGGCTTTATCTAAATTAATTAAAGTATTTTCTAATTTTCTTCTCGCCTTTTCTTTTTTAATCTCTAAGTTTTTTAATCCCAAATTTTCTTCTAACATCATTCTTCTTTCTTGCGCAGAAACTTTTAGAATATCCCCGACAGAACCTTGATTAATAATTGAAAGTCCTTTTAAACCTAATTTAGCCGCAGCTGATATTTCAACAATGTCTTTCAAGCGGCAAGGTTGACGATTTAAAAAATAGCTATTGTTATCTTCTTTATCAATCCTTCTTAAAATACTTAATTCTGAAACCTCTAGAGGGAAAACCTTTTTACTGTTATCAAATACCAATTCCACTTCAGCAAATCCAGCAGAAGAATTTTTGTTTTTTCCAGAAAAGATTAAATCTCTGCCTTTTTCTGCGCGTAAATTTTTAAAACTTTGTTCACCAAAAGCCCAACGAATAGCATCCACAATGTTAGATTTTCCAGAACCATTTGGTCCAACTATAGCAGTAAAAAGACAAGGAAAATCTAAAACTGTTTTCCCTGAAAAAGATTTAAAATTTTTTAAGATAATGCGCTTTAAAAACATAAAATATTATTTCCATCCTTTCTTAGAAAGAGCATTCTTTGCAGCATTTACTTCTGCTTCCTGTTTAGAGTTACCTTCTCCTTCGGCAATAAGCTCTTTTTTAAAATACACACCAACCCGAAAATGTTTTAAATGATCTGGACCCCAACTTTTTAAAGTTTTATAAATTGGAGTAATACTTAAATTCTCCTGACTTTTTTCTTGGAAAAAACTCTTTGGATCTTTATAAGATTCTGTTTTAAAAATATTTTCAGCTTTTGATAGAATATGTTTTGTTACAAATTTTTTGGCTTCATCAAATCCTTTATCTAAATAAAGAGCTCCTATAATTGCTTCTACAGCATTAGCTAAAAAATATGGATGACTTTTTTCTAACTCATTTTTTTCTCCCTTAGAAACCAAAAGATATTTCTTTAAATTTAATCTATCAGCTACTTCTAATAAAGAATCACTATTTATTAGTGCTGCTCTTAAAGCTGTTAGATCTCCTTCCCTAAGCTCTGAATATTCTTTAAACAAATATTCAGCAACAATTAAACCTAAAATTGAATCACCTAAAAACTCTAGTCTTTCATTATGTCCGATTTCCCCCCATTTTTTATTCTCATTCAAAAAAGACCGGTGAGTTAACGCACGTTTAAATAAATCCAAATTGTTAAATTCTAATTCTAGAATTTTCTCGATTTTATTAAAATCAATCTGTATCATTCTTCTCTTTTTTATTAATAACCCCTTCCATCTCACGATAAACTGTTCCCAATACTCCATTAACAAACCGACGAGAAGAATCACCCCCGAAGGTTTTAGCCAATTCTACACATTCATTAATGGCAACTTTTGGAGGAACCTCTTTAGAGTCACTAAATAACAATTCAAAAATTCCAATTCTTAAAATGTTTCTATCAACAATATTAATTTGATCTAATGGCCATTCAGGAGCTCCGGAAATAATTAATTTATCCAATTTATCTGATTGATCCAATATACCACTCAAAAGCTGTTCTGGATATTTTTTATTGGATAATCCAATTCCAAATAATTTTAAATTTCTTTGGAATATCTCCTTTGCATTCTTGCTTTGTTTTAAAAAATCCCATTCATAAAGTGTCTGCAAAACAATAGAACGAGAGAGATGTCGAGATCCCATATGAAAAAGTTAAAAATTTAAATGTTAATCTTCTTTTTCTATTTCTTTTTGTTTTAATTTCTTTTCTTTTTTAGAAAGTCCTTTTAATACATCAATCACTTCATTCTCTTTATAATAGCCACAATGAGGACAAACCCGATGAGGCATAATCATTTCTTTGCAATGAGAGCATTTAATAAAATTAAACGGCTTAAGAGCCATATGTGATCTACGTTTATTAGTTCTGGAACGAGTATGATGACGAGCAGGAACACCCATGATTATAAATTATTAACTGTTAAATTATTATTCTAAACCTATAACAACAATAGTATTAGAGTAGAAAGATAATAGCATAAAGAAGAATTGAGAGCAAGAATCTATTTTTTTAAACTAATATTTATCTTGTTATCATCTAAAATTATTTCTCCTTTAAAATCAAAATCTTCTATTTTATCCCAAATAATTTCTTTTATTCGCAAGCTTTCTTTCATCTGTTTTTCATTTTTTTTCAATAATTTCATAATTGAACCTTCTCCTTGAAAACAAATTATTATTTCATCAGAAGGAGATAATCCTGATTTTCGACGAATGATTTGAATTTGCCTAAAACAATTCCGCATCATGCCTTCTTCTTTTAGTTCTGGTGTAATTTTAGTATTAATTTCTATCTCTTTTTCTAATTTATCATCAAAAACAATTTGCTTAATATTCACTTCATCTTTTAAAATATCAAGCAATTCTTTCTTGTTTTTTAATTTACAGTCTTTTATTTTTAATTCATTTAATGGTTGTCTCACCTTTATCCCTACTTGAGCTCTTTCTGCTAGAACCATTGAAGCAATTCCTCGAATTTCCTCCATTTCTTGTTCTAATGTTTTATCAATTAATCCTTCATCAACATCAGGATAATTACAAAGATGTACTGATGTTAAGTCTTTTTCATTTTTTAAATTTTGATAAATCTGTTCACTAAAAAATGGTATGAATGGAGCTAATATTTTACTTAAATTAAATAAAACATATTTTAAAACCTGTGAAGTTTGTTTTTTCTCTTCATTATTCTTAAATCTTTGACGTGATCTTCTTAAATACCAAGTCGAAAGATCGCTAATAAATTTTTCAACAGGCCTTGCCGCTTTTAATAAATTATACTCACTCATTCCTTTGCTAACTTCTTTATTTAAGGAATTTAATCTAGATAAAATCCATTTATCTAAAATATTGTTAACAGAACTAATATCTAATTCCTCATTTTCTTCTTCTGCATACAATTTATAGAATGTATAAACATTCCAAAGAATCATTAAAACTTTTTTTAATGTTTCATTAACTCCATTTTCAGAAAAACGTAAATCATCTGCTTTAATTGCAGGACTAGTTAAAAGATAAAGACGCATTGCATCAGCCCCATATTTATCAATAATTTTTATTGGTTCAGGATAATTTTTCAAACGTTTACTCATTTTCTGACCATCTTCAGTTAAAATGATCCCATTAACAATATTATTAAGAAAAGCGGGCTTATCAAATAAAGCCGTGGATAAAACCATCAGAGTATAAAACCATCCCCTTGTTTGGTCTATGCCTTCAGCTACAAATTGAGCTGGAAAATTCTTTTCGAATGATTCTTTATTCTCGAAAGGGTAATGAGCTTGAGCATAAGGCATTGAACCAGACTCAAACCAGCAATCCAAAACGTATGGAACTCTTTTCATTAACCCGCCGCATTTTTCACATTCAAAAGTAATTTCGTCAATACCGGGCTTATGAATGTCATTTATCTTTTTATTACTTGCTTTTTCCAATTCTTCAACTGAACCAAAAACTTTAATATTATCACAAGAATTGATTTGACCGTTTTCACAACCACTACATTGCCAAATTGGTAAAGGAGTCCCCCAATAACGAGATCTCGAAATTGACCAATCTTTTGCGTCCTCCAACCATTTACCAAAACGCCCATGCTTAATATGCCCAGGGACCCAATTTATTTGTTCGTTATTTTTTATAATCTTATCTTTTATGGATGTAACTTTTACAAACCATGAAGAAGTAGAATAATTTAAAAGAGGAGTATCACATCTCCAACAAAAAGGATAACTATGAGTGACCTTTTCTTGAGAGAATAATTTATTTTTCTTTTCAAGCCACTCAACAACTTTCCTATCAATTTTAGAAATATCATCTTTTGGTTTTACTTCCTCTCCTGCCCATTCTGTAACTTCATCAGTAAAACAACCTGCCTTATCAACGTGCTGAACAAAGGGAAGGTTTTTTAAACATCCAAGATTTAAATCATCCTCACCAAAAGCTGGAGCGACATGGACAACTCCTGTGCCTTCTTCTGTAGAAACAAAATCAGCATCATATATTTTCCAACCATTTTCTTTGTTTTTTAAATCATCTTTTTTTGAAAAATAATCAAATAAAGGCTCATATTCTAATCCGATCAAATCTTTACCTTTCATTTCTTCAATGATTTTGTATTCATCCTTAATAATTTCTAATCTGTTTTTAGCCAAGACATAAAACTCTTTTCCAATCTGTATTTTTACATAATGAATATTTTTACCTACTGCTAAAGCTACATTCCCGGGTAAAGTCCAAGGAGTGGTTGTCCAAGCTAAAATAAAAGTATTTTCTTTATCTTTTAATTTAAACTTAATTGTAACAGTTAAATCTTCAACATCTTTATATCCCTGAGTTACTTCAAAATTAGAAAGAGTTGTTCCACAACGAGGGCAAATATGCATACTCTTGTAGTCTTTATAAACCAACCCTTTGTCCCACAATTGTTTAAACACCCACCAGATAGATTCCATATAGTCAAAATCCATTGTTTTGTATGGATGTTCCATATCAACCCAACGTCCCATTCGAGGAATAACTTTTTTCCATTCATCGACATAACGTAAAACACTATCTCTGCAAGCTTGATTAAACTTTTCTATACCAATAGCTTCAATATCTTTCTTATTTTTCAAATTTAATTCCTGCTCAATTAGATTTTCAACTGGTAAACCATGACAATCCCAGCCCCAACGTCGTTCTACACGAAATCCTTTCATTGCCCAATAACGAGGAACAACATCTTTTATTAAAGAAGCAAGAATATGACCATAATGAGGTAAACCTGTCGCAAAAGGAGGGCCATCATAAAAAACATAAGATTTATCTTTTGGCCTCTGTTCTATAGATTTCTCAAAAATCTTATTCTTCTGCCAAAAATCTAATATATCTTTTTCTTTTTGAATAAATTCTAAAATTTTTTCCACAATTCCAATAATTAATTTATTATTTATTATATCAAATTTATTCGCTAAAACAAAAAATAACTGGAGAGTTCACCCATTAGTTACTAACACCAGCTATTTGTTTTTGTTTTGATCCCGACATATCTTAAGATTAACTCCCAAAATATCAGGACAGGAATTAAGAGCGGTAATCTTTTATGGCACAGTTTCTAAATCCGTAAATTCAGAAAATCGGACCACTTTTAAAACTAATGCTATTAAACTTAGAAAAGTTACCAAAGCGCGCACCGAAAACCAATGTTGTTGTTCGTGTTGGACGGAGCATTGTTCAAATTCAAAGCAAAACGCCCTGCATTCGCACCATTGTTCCATTTCCCAGAACGGAGACCCGCTGTTTATCTCTTATCCCTAATTTTTATTTTCTTCGTATTTTAACCATCCGCCTAACATCTTAGAAATCTCATTGGTTTGAGAAACTGCGAATTCATATTGTTTTTTAGATAAAAATTGTAAATCTTTGGAAAAACGAATTAAAATTAAAAAAAGGTTTATTTCAATACTCGCTTCATAAAGAATCACTGTTTTCTTTATTGAATAATTTGCTTTTATAATAAGTTTTAAAAATTTTATAGCGGTTTTTTCAATCTCTTGACCTAAAACAAATCTTTGTTTTTTAGGAAATTTATTGACTGCAGTGTAAACCCAAAGCATCAATTCGTAGGTTTTGTGAAAAATTGGTATATCTTTTAGCATAAATTCTGTTTATTTTTTTCATTAGACCAAAAGAATCAGCAAACTTAAAATGACCTAAATAAGAATAAATTGATTGATAAGACATTCGACCGCTTTTCAAACGATAAAAAAATCGTCGAACCGTAGATTGACGTACCAAAATATGATTAATAAAAATATGATAGCCCAAAAAATCAATACCAATCTTAGCTGGAAGAATTTCTTGCTTTTTAGGGTGTAATTTTAATTTCAACTTATTTTCCAAAAATTCTTTAATCTCCGTTCGCCATTTTTTTAATTGTCTACGATCCTGATGTAATAAAACAAAATCGTCAACATAACGGCAATAATCTTTAACTTTTAATTGATGTTTTGCAAATTGGTCAAGTTCATTCAAATAAATATTGGCAAATAATTGACTGGTCAAATTTCCAATAGGAATACCTTTTCTACCATCTAATGAATCAATTATTTTTCTAATTAACCGCAATGCATCTTGGTCAGCAATTTTCTTCTCGATTAATTGAAATAATGTATTTCTATTAATGCTTGGAAAATATTTTCTAATATCTCCTTTAAAAACATAGAACTTATTGTCACCAAAATTACGCATAAATTTTTTCAATCTAAACACAGCTTTATGAGTTCCCTTGTTCCTTCGACAAGCATAAGAATCAAAAATAAATCCCCTGTCAAAAATGGGTTCAATAATATTACAAAGAGCATGATGAACAATACGGTCTCGAAAAGGAGCTGCAAAGATTAAACGTTCCTTAGGGTCTGAAACATAAAAACTTTGATACTGTCCGAATTGATAATTACGATTCTTTAATTTTTTTTGAATATCAAAAAGATTTTTTTCTAAATTCCACTCAAAATCAATAATATATTTCTTTTTAGATTTACATTTTCTAGCCTGGTAATAACTCTTTAATAAATTCTGGAAATCGTAAACTTGAGAATAAAGATTTTTATATGTTTTCATCAAATTTAATGTATCTCAAATAAATTGTGGAATTCTTCTAGGGGGGATGGATTGTCCTGACAAGTCAGGACAATAAATTTAAAGTTTAAAGGTTAAAGGTTAAAGTAGGGTTAAGATTACCGGAGCGCGCACCGAAAACCAATGGTGA
>Ga0207997_1001516_pt1 | contig 11962 bp, 22 predicted proteins | sample AntAceMetag02UKN_FD_184777 | JGI IMG/M metagenome (GOLD analysis project Ga0207997, IMG submission 184777) | Saline lake microbial communities from Ace Lake, Antarctica - Antarctic Ace Lake Metagenome 02UKN (SPAdes) (version 2) | ecosystem: Environmental > Aquatic > Non-marine Saline and...
TCTCCAGGAGCAAATCAAAGCACAGCTCAACCTCGATGTTGAGTTTGAATTTCCTGCGAGTATTGCACCCGAGCTGTTGAAAGACACTCAGAAAGATTCAGGACAGAATAAATTTGGCACTAAGCCAGGGGCTGATTCAAAATGAATAAAGAACAGAGAGATGAAATAATAATGCACCTGGTTAATGCAGGGATTGCAGGAAGTCTTGTATTTTTAGGCACATTCAGCACTGGCCATGTAACATGGAGCTCAGTTGGACTCGCTTTCGCAGCTGCCGGAGTGGTTGCACTGACTAAATTTCAAACATATTGGCAGGGATTGCTCGGGTTCAAAGGCAAAGGCGGATCCTCGCAACTATTCACATTCATATAGAGGTGATGGAGATTGGGAGAAGAACAAGACGATACAGAAGAACAAGACAAGAAAGATGAGACTGGAGATTCAGATGAAGTTGATTCAAAAAAAGGGAAAGCAGCTGACTCCGGAGCAGATAATTCACAATCTGATTCTGCTGAAAAAGAAGATAAAGACTCAGAAACCCCCGACCCCTTAATTGAGGCAAAGGAGCTCGTTGAGTCTTTGAAAAAGCAGAATAAAATTCTCCAGGAGAATGTCAAGAAAGCTCAGCAGCTCACAACTGAGAACATCATGTCAGGCCGGGCGCCTGCCGGAGCAAAGGAACCAACTCAAGAGGATAAGGTTGTTGATGAAGCAAAAAGAATCATGAAAGGTTCTGGTTATGAAGATTTTATCGGGGCAAAATGATTGTTGACATTGACCCGCTCAACCTGACAATCATTGAAAAGAAATGCAAGATATGTGGGAACATGCGGAAGTTTTGCACAGGCACTCCTCGAGATAAAGAGAGTATTTGCGGAAACTGTTGGGATTGGGAGAATGACCCCCGTTATATCAAGCTCACAAAAGAGGAAGCGGCAAAATTGCAGAAACTATTGAGTGCCTGAAGTGCGGGAAATGCTGCAACACATTCGAGCTCAATCTGGAAGGGAGGGGAGAGAGCGTTGCTGATGCTCGAGCTTGCATTATTGCTAATTTTAAAGTTGCGGGGATTGAAGTCAAGAATCCTAAGATTTCTTTTCGGTTGAAAGGCAGATGTATTCACCTGACAAAAGACAATCTCTGTGCAATCTATGACAAGCGACCAAAGAGATGTCGGGAATTTGACTGTCAAGTGCAGCCTATTTCACCCAAACAGGCCAAAAGAATCTCTAATTCTATATAAAGCAGCGTCTATTATTTAGTCTCGCTTAAAAGAACCCGCTCACAATCTTCAAATTAATTGTTCCCTCTATGAGAGGTCGGCTATGGCCTAACAATTAATAAATCAGATTGCTATGTGGGTTCCGCTCGGATTCTCATTCCCTTCTCTCGACAACAACCGCCATTTGAATACTGCCAAATGGCGGAGGTCGAAGATTAATGGAACTAACAGTAGAACAAAGACAAAACATCAATGCGTGGTGGATGAGCTTAATTAGAGCTGAGCAGCAGAAAATAATTATTGATGCATACCTGAAAAAAATTGGGTGGACAGAATGAAGTACAAATACCCTTCACATTACAGCAAATGGTGGCGTGAGAAAAGCGAGAAAGCCTATCAAGCTTTCCTGGAGTCAACATGACTCCACTCCAGGCATTAATCGGAGCGGTGATGATTGGGTTTAACTTCTATCTGTGGTTGGCATGGTTGGCATGGGTGGGAAAATGAGAAAAGCAGAGAAAGTTGAAATTGTTGTGTCCGAAGGGCACAACTTTTCTGACGGAGCAGCGTTCACATCAGTTGATTATGATTGTTATCGCTATGGTGGAGCGTCACCATGCAGAACAACAAAGGAGATATCCAAAGCCATCCGCCATGCAAGAGAAACAATCTTGCGGGCTGGAGATATCCCAATACTTGTGGATAAAAGGCAGGCGGCAACTCTCTCGGCCTGGGGGTGAGGAATGAGTGAGGACTTAATGGATTTTATAGACAACATTGAGCTGCATACGGATGGAAGAATCCATCCCTGGGAGCTCAGCTAATTCTTTTTTTTTGTTGGGAATGACAAAGATTTAAAAACATAGAGCCCCAAAAGGGCTCTTATGGGAAATGAAGCTGTGATTATCGAACTTCTCGGGGATGCTGGAAACCCCATCAGGTTCACTTGTGATAATGCAAATCCCATTCCCAAAGGCACACTTCTTGAATTGACTGACCCTCGCACTGTGACAGTTACAGCAGCCGACGATGATCCCTTCGGGGGAATTGCTGCTTCTGAGAAAGTTGCGAGTGATGGCTCGACAACAATCGCAGCATATCAATGCGGGATATTTGATTTGAAAGATTCTGGAGCAGGGTTTGCTGCCGGAGATAGAGTCAATGTTGGTGGAGCCAACCTTGTCATAATCTCTGTGGCTGACGCTGATAATTTATTGCAGTGCGTTGGAATCGCACTGGAAACAGCAGGGGCAGGAGATGTTGTTGCTGTTCTGATAGGGAGTGGTTTATAATGGCAGCTGAAGCAGAAATTGTTGAATTACTTGGAAAGGTTCCTGGAAGGCCTTTCAGAGTTACTGTCTCTAATGTGGTAGCGGTTCCAAAAGGCTCACTCATGAAAGCTGGAAATTTAAGAACTGCGACAATCACAAATGGGGATGACAAATTTATTGGGATTGCTGCAGCTGAGAAAGTCAAAGATGATGGCTCACTCTCACTCGCACTTTATACTCATGGAATTTTTAATTTAACAAATGGAGCAGCTGCAACTTTTGCGGCTGGAGATAGAGTTGATGTCAATGGTGTCAATCTTGTTTCAGTTTCTGATGCAGCTGGAGTTTTAAAGGCTGGAGTTGGAATTGCTTTGGAAGATTGTGCAAAAAGTGAAAAGGCAGTGATTCTTGTCGGAAGTGGTTTATAATGGCAAATGAAGTTGCTGCAATAATTGAATTAATTGAAGGCGGAGTTCCAATCAGAATGACAGTTGACGATGGAACCGCAGTTCCAAAAGGCACGCTCATGGAAGTTACTGATGATAGAATTGCTGTCGCAACAGCAGCAGATAATGATGAATTTATCGGGATTGCTGCTTCTGAAAAAGTCAAGAGCGATGGCAAGACCACACTCGATTTATGGACTAAAGGTATTTTTGATTTACGAAGCACTGGAGCAACAGCTGTTGGAGAGAGAGTCTCCATCAAAGATGAAAATGAAATCGCAAAGGTTGCCGCTGCTGATATATTATTCTCCAATGTTGGAATCGCACTCGAGACATGTGTGGGCGCAGAAATAATCGCTGTGTATGTTGGGGGAATAAACTAAGGGGTTGATGAAATTATGGCTGATACAACAGGAGAAGCAGATTTAAGGGCTCAAGCTTATGATAGAATTGTGCAGGATGTGGCACTTCAAGCTTTCAAAGTTAAACCACTGGTGAGGGTATCACCAAGCAGCTCATGGGCTGAATCATATTACGCAGAGGGCTCAACAGAGCTCACTGGCGGAACAGGCTCAGCAGTGAAAGGCATTCCAAGACTGGCGAACTTCCCATATGGGGAACCTAACTGGGAGTTAAACACATCCAGGCATGATAAATACGGAATGGAAGGGGTCATCTCATGGGAAGATTCCAAGACAAATAATGTTGATGTTGTGCAGAGGACTCTGTTAAGAGTTGCTCGGGCTGTCGCAAATGCAGTTGATAAACAAATCTATGGTGCTCTTTTGGCAGCAGTTGGAAACTCACAGGCAACAGAGGCAGAATGGAATAATGCTGTTGTTGCTTCAAGAAATCCTGTTCAGGATATCTTAAATGCTATCAGTGATGTCACAGTTGACAACATTGATTTGCTTGATGGTCAGGGAGTATTGCTGATAAATCCGGTTGATTATGCTTTGCTGATTGGAAATTCAGCTATAAGGAATGTCGGCCAATTCTGGACTGACAAAGTTACCAAGAATGGATTTGTTGGGAGAATCTGCGGTCTTGATGTCATTGTTTCAAATGTTGTGACAACTGATGTTGGCACTCTTGTTTTAAGAAGAAAAGATTGTGCTGTTTGGAAACAGGCAGCTCCACTACAAACGGTCACTATAGTTGACCCTGGAATAAAAACAACTGTGAGAGCATGGGAAGTTGGAGTATTGCAGGTTACACTTCCAAACGCAGTATGCTCAATCACAAACACCACATTATAAAAATGTCAAAAGCTGGAAGAATTAAACTCGGAAAGGAATGGAAACACAAGCTCCTGGAGAATCAGAAAGGAGCCAGATGGGTAATTCCAAAACAGGTCAAGCTCGACCATCCTTATATACTTGAAGCTGATGCTGAGGGCAAACAGGATCCTCAGCCTAAATCAGTTGATAAACAAACAATGAAAAAGGGCGAAAAATTACGGGTGAAGATATAATGGGACAAGGAAACATCACACTCCTGGGCCCTTACACCACACCCGCCGCATTAAGGGCGGGAATGGAAGGCGGAGCTGCCAGCCCAAATGATGTTTATTATATAGTTAATGGAGCTGGAAATCAACAGTATTGGGCCATAATGGTCGAAGGTGCACCATAATGGCGCCGGGAGATATCACAATCGCAGGGCCTTATACAACGCCCGCACTCTTGAGGGCAGGAATGGAAAGCGGACAAACCCAAGCAAGTGATAAATTCAATGTTGTTCATGGGGTTGGAAATCAACAGTATTGGGCAATAATTACAGAGGGGGCTCCATGATGGGAATCGAACAATTTGACGCAATACAAGGAAAACAAATTAATGTTAATACTGGGAGCGGGATTGGAGAGCTTGAGCCGAGCGGAATGGTTTATTCTAATTTTGCTTCAACAGCAAACGTCTCAACAGGAGAGACAGATTTAGGCTCATATATAATTGCAGCCAACTCTATGCCTGCTTCTTCTGGTAAGGCTGTGAGAGTCATGGCTTGGGGGAAGATGGCAGCTAATGGAAACAACAAAACAATCACCATAAAGTTCGGGGCAAAGGTTGTCGCAACTCATGCTCTCGCTGCAACCAATGACAAAGACTGGGTTTTGAAAGCAACAATTATTCAGGGCACAACTGGAGCTCAAACATCGCTCGGAGAATTGAAGCTGGAAGGAGCTTCTCAGGATTTACAACTCATTGATACTCCGGCAGAGACAGAAACAGGAGCAATAGTTGTCGCATGTTATGGAACATCTGGCACAGCTTCGGCTGATATCTTGTTAAAAGGCATGACAGTCGAATTTCTAAACTGAGGAGTCTCTAAACTAAGTTCTAACGAGTTATTTATAAATGCAGATATCACTTTTTGTGTAAAGTAAATGAGGTATCAGTTCTGTTGTTGTTGTTAGTGTTTTTGTCAAACATTATTACATTATTGATACTTACACTTTTCTTTTTCTATCTCTGTTACACTTTAGTTTTCAGAAGATTTATATAGTTCATGGCCAACTCTAAAGCTGAGGTGATGAAATTGGCATACTTCAATCAAAGAACAGCCATCAGAGTTAGCTCTGAACTAAAAGACAGGATTGACAAGCTGCTCAGCTTATATCCAGTTAAGTATGAATCTATGAGCCAGGTAATCAGAGCAGCTGTAATAAGGCTCTACAATCAGGAGGTCGATTTGAATGGGAACAAAAAAGCAGAAGATATCGGATTTGAATATCTCTGATGATAAGAAAGCTATGCTCAGCTTCATGGCTCAGCCAAGAACAATTCCGGAGGTTGCAGCAAAGTTTGATATCAGTTACAGCCACACATACCAGCTCTTGGCGATCTGGACAGCAAAGAAATGGCTGTCCAGGCACAAGTCAATGTCAGGCAATAAAACACGCTACAATCTCAATGAGGGGGTGTTGAGATTATGAGCAGGTTACAGGGCGAAGCTCCGAGAAGGCCATCGAGAGAGAGGAAAAGATATCATGCAGATAAGGCTGCAGCAAAGAACAGGACTAAACAAGCATGGAAGGAAATAAAAAACAAAGGAGATGATGAAACATGAAAATTGAAGTAACAGCAAATAAAGAAGTAGAACCGGGAATCCACAAGGGAGTGATTAGTGATGTGACGTATAGGGTAGAACCATACGAATATACAGATGTCCACATTGAGATGAGTCCTGGAGTTGTTGTCAAAGCAGGATATCCTACAAACATCAATCCAGTGAGCAATCTTGGAAGGCTGCTCATTAGATTTGGGGCCAAGCTCGTTGTTGGCCAGGAGCTCGACCCTAACCAGATATTGGTTGGAAAGAAATGCGTGCTCCAAACAACCAATGAGGAAAAGGGTGGAATCACATATTGCAAGGTGCTCGCTCCCTCAGTGTGTCCTGAATGATAGGGATAGATATGATTGAGAATGACTGTTGACAGATTGAAGCGGGTAATCTGGAGATTACAGGAACTCCAGAAGCCTCGCCTCACTATGAAAGAAGTCAGGAGAGCTCTCATGTTTGAATGTGGCACCGATGAGAGAACTATTGAAAGGAACATGCAAAAGCTCCTCGAGCTCGGCTTCCTTAAAAGGCTGCATGGATATGTATTCAAGATTGGAGAGGATGAAGTATGAAAGAACTAATCAGAGCATGGCTCATAAAGAGACTTGCAGGAGAGTGCCAGGTAATCATCAATGCAACCCTGCACCTGAGCCAACCACTCAGCACCAGGAGAGTTAGAATACACAGTAACATCAAGGTAGCCAATATTTATGGAGCAACCTTTGCCAAGAAGGTGCTAAAGTGAAGATAACCACTGAATCCGAACTCCTTGACAGCATAAGGCTGACAAAGACAACAAGAGGGTATTCATGGGAAATCAAGAGATACTACAACTGGGGAGCTGGTTGGAGTAACACCATAGCCTCTCTAAAGGAGATAAATGAGGAGATGATGAAAACCTTTAAGCAAGATGACACACAAGATTGAGGCTGGCCTTCCACTCCGGCTCCACTCATGCAGGCCGAAAAGGCCATCTTCGCTACGCTACGCCTCAGGACAGCATATGCGGGTATCTTGGAGATACCCTTATTACTCGCTCGCCGAAAAGGCTCGCTCGTATATCGAGGCCTCGATAAGGTGTCTCGACCCCCTCACCCCCCGAGATACATATGAGAGGGGGTAAATTGAGAACAGGGAACCCCGCCCTATTCTCAATATATACCCTCGCAGATTAGGGAACCCCGCCCTAATCTGCTCAACACATTGCCGCCTTGCGAGGCGGCAAAAGACCCAAACATAACTGAGGCTGTGGATGCTCAGCTTGGAGCTGACAATCCCAACAACAGCCCCATCATATAGAGGCTGTCAGCTGAGGTAAAAGGATCCTCAGCACACAGCCATCATTCCCCGCTCCTTCGGAGCGGGGCAAAGGCTCACATAAGGGAGCAAAGGAATACAAGGAATACAAGGAATCGAAGAACATGAAAGAAGATATGCGACCACAGCGACAACAACTCTCCCCCCAATTGCCCCTCATACAGAATCCTCTCCGCCGATTTTCAAATGGCAGTCCGAGTTCTGTGAGTCTATTACACCCCTCACGCACCTCTTTTCATTACTGCCATCGAAACGCCAAAGGAGCGGTTATCTGATGTGCATGTATCGAGAATCTCATGAGTATTGTTACAATTGCCCGAATAGGGTGGAGTGTGAAGAACATGACCAAAGAGGAAATGACCAAACAAGATATCATGGCCACAGCAAAAGCCATGAATGAGATAAAAGACAAAATGGACTATGGAGAATGGAGCCAGGTAATTCACAGGCTTAAGGTTGTGATTGCGGAAGCAAAAATCACAATAGACGTGCAAAAGAGTTTCCTGGCAGCTGCTTACAAAGAGAGAGACAAACATCCGAAGCCAGGAGAAAAGGAATTGAGGAATTTGGCCGGATGAGCCATTATGGCCGAACTGTTGAGCAGAGAGCAATAGCCAGGGAAATCTGGCGATTGAGAGGAAACCAAAAAAGATTCAGAGACAGATGGCTCCTCCTGGATATCCAGATTGGGGCACTGGAGCAAAAGCTAACAATTCCCATCAAATTCAAGAGAAAACCCAAATGAAAGCCCCAAAAAAGCCCCCTGTATTGAAATGGGCTGAGGTGATTGCGATAGGAGCCCACTGTGAGCTCATAGACAGCGAATACCAACCTGACAGATGGCAGAGTAAGGTATTAACACATCAAGGCTCTATGGCACTCAGAACTGGCCGACAGGTTGGCAAATCTGTGACTGTTGGAAAGAAATGCTCCAGAGTGGCTCTGGAACATTCAAACATCACTATTCTCATGATTGCAGCTGCTCAGAGGCAATCCTCCGAGATATTCCAAAAAACACTGCGGAACCTCTATAAAGTTCATATAGCCATGCTCAAAGCTGTTGGGGGTTACAAAATTAACCCCAGGCTCAGCCCCCGCATGAATGACGAGAAAAGGCGCGCCTTTGAGCAGGAATACGGCCTTTTCAATGGAACCATCACAAAAACAGAGTGTAATCTGAATAATGGAACCAGAATCCTATCTCTGCCAACTGGCAAAACAGGAGCGTTTATCCGCTGCTATACTGTGGATGTGCTGATTGCCGATGAAGCTGCATATATAGCTGAGCCCGTTTGGTTGGCAATCCGGCCTATGTTGGCAACCTCCCTCAAGATGCGAGGGCTCGGATGGGAAATCCTCTTGAGCACACCTTTCGGCAAAGGGGGATATTATTACAACGCATGCCACAATTCTGATTATCTCCAAATTCATGTCACATCCGAGAGCTGCTCCAGGATAGCCACAGAATTTCTCAGGAAAGAGAGACTCAGGCTATCAAAGATGGAGTATGCTCAGGAATATCTTGGAAACTTTGTTGCAGAGTTCAATCAGTTCTTCCCAACAGAGCTCATTAAACGCAGGATGGATTTCATTGATTGGGATTTCTCCAGGCATTATGATAAGACCAGGAGATATTATCTCGGGGTTGATGTGGCCAGATATGGGGCGGATGAGTCGGCTTTTGTGATCTCAGAATTGGATGCCCGGAATACCTTGAGGATTGTGAAGTGCCTCACAACTGAGAACAAAAGCCTTACTGACACAGTGGGGAGAGCTGTCAAGCTGCATAGGAGCTATGGATTCCGTAAGATTTTCACTGATGACACAGGGCTCGGAGGAGGGGTCACAGATATGTTAAAGGCACAACTCGGAAAGAGTCGGGTTGTCGGACTCAACAACGCTCAGAAGCAAATTTCGGATACCAGGAAAAAGGGGATCCTCAAAGAGGACTTATACTCAAATGCTCTGGCCATGATGGAGAAAGACACCCCAGTTTTGATTCACATTGTCTCAGATTTGAAACTGCAGCGAAGCCTCAAAAGCATGACATTCGAATACACCCAAGATGCAAATCTTCGCATTTATGGGGCTTATTCACATCTTGCAGAGGCTTTTGTTCGGGCTTGTTGGTGTGTAAAAAGCAAAGGTTTAAAACTATTTGTTGCCTGAAAGAGCTCATGGCTGCATACACAAATACAACAATGGTCGCTGATGATGCTGATTTGGTGGGCTTTGTTGGAGCCAATGTTGCAGCAGGTTGGACTGTTGCGATGGCGGATGATGTTGGAGTTCAGGCAGAGGCCTTTATCTGTAATCTAATCAGATACGATGCAGTCACTAATTGGGCACTAATCGGAGCCATTGAAAAATTAATGATGACTGAGCTTGTGCTCAGAACGATTGCAGTTGCAGCTATTTCTTATGACATGGCAGCCTACACTTCAAGAATCGAAGCGGAGAACATGGTTAATCTCCATCTTTACAGAATAAATGAAATCACAAAGCTTCTCAGCGACCAAAAGGTGCTGACACACATCCAGGCGGGAACCCCATAATGACATTACACATTCCAGGTCAAAAGCAGAGAAAGGGAATCTTTCATCACTCTCAGAAGTTTGAAGCCGGGCTCGGCAACATCAGGCCAGGCCAGGCCACAATCGTTGTTGCTCTTGATGGCTCTGGTGACGCAGATTCTATCCAGGAAGGAATAAACATGCTGGCTCCGGCTGGAGGAGTTGTGTATATCAAAGAGGGAGTGTATATAATCAAAAAAACAATCACAATCGACACCAACAATATTGAACTCTGTGGAGCAGGAAAAGCAACTCAGATAAATATATCAGCCAACAATGTTGAGCTGTTCTTCAATACCTGCAATTATGTTGTTCTCAGGAATTTGTATGTTGTCATGTCAGCAGGGAATGGAGATTGTGTTCACTTTGATGGTGGAGATGATGTCACAGTTGATGGAGTTATCATTGAGGATTCAGCTCAGCATGGAATCTATTTAGTACAACCCAAACGCTGCAAGATTATAAATTCCACTGTGATTGATTCAGCTGACACAGGGATATATTTTGAGGATGGTGAGGGAGCGATTGTTGCAAACTGCCATATCGAGGATAATGTCTCAGGAATCAAAGGCTCAGCACTCAAAGAATCTGTTATTGTTGGAAATCACATTGACAATTCTACTGGAGATGGAATCATACTACTTGGAGCAGGAAGTGATGGAAACCAAATCAATGCAAATGTGTTTCTCAACATGGGTGGAGACGCAGTTGATATTGACAATGTTGGAGCCTCAAAAAACTCAATAGTTGGGAACATGATGGTTGGCTTTGCAATTACAGATAATGGAGCCAACACAATAGACGCTGACAACCAAAAATAAAATGGCAGGAACAAGAATAGATGGAGCGGACACAACCGATTTCAGCAGTAAAGACTATGATGACACTGCAGCAGCTCAGAGCAGAATAATCTATCCGAGCTCTTACAAGGTTCAACTCGCAACAAGCACAACACAAGAAGAATATCAAAACACCCGATGGAGTGAGCAGCTTGGGGCATATCTCCAGGTGTCAGAACTTGCGGGGATGGTTGACAGGAAAGCTCAGTTCGTAGTTGGTAAAGGTTACAAAGTTAAGGGAAAAATATTCTCATCAAACAAGAGTCTCGACCACATCAAAGGAAATGGCCTGGACTCATTCAACACAATCATGTATAACGCAGTGAGAACTTACACACTCGGCGGAGACTTCTTTGCAGAAACCATCCAGAACAAAAGAGGAGAGCTGCGGAACCTCAAGCCCCTCAATCCGGGAACAATTAAAATCCTCGCAAACAAGCGAGGTTTCATAACACAATATAGAGTATATCCGCAGGGCTCAATTACAGGAGAAAAGCAGAAGTATGAGAAATTTGACCCTGATGAAATATTCCACTTGTCATATAATAGAATCGCCGACCAAATACATGGTCAGGGTGTTGTTGATAAAATAATGCCAATCATTGAAATGCGGAGAGAAGCCATGAATGATTTACGGGTTGTTTTCCACAGATATGTTAAACCGCTCTGGATATTCTCAGTTGATACTGATGACACAACAGAAGTTGCAGCCTTTAAGGCAAAGGTTGACAACACAATTGAGAAAGCAGAAAATCTTGTTGTTCCTAAAGATACGGTCGATAAAATTGAGAGAATCTCAATCCCCCAATTTTCAACATTAGACCCGCTGCCCTGGTTAGAACTTCTGCAGCGGGAATTTTTAAAAGCAGAGGGAGTTCCCGCTGTCATCATGGGTATATCAGGCCAGGCCTCAGAGGCAGAGAGCAAAATTCTTTATTTAGCCTGGCAGCAGGTCATTGAGTTCAATCAAAGATTTCTCCAGGAGCAAATCAAAGCACAGCTTAATCTCAATGTTGAGTTTGAATTTCCTGCGAGTATTGCACCCGAGCTGTTGAAAGACACTAAGAAAGATTCAGGACAGAATAAATTTGGCACTAAGCCGGGAGCTGATTCAAAATGAATAAAGAACAGAGAGATGAAATAATAATGCACCTGGTTAATGCAGGGATTGCAGGAGGTCTTGTATTTTTAGGCACATTCAGCACTGGCCATATAACATGGAGCTCAGTTG
>Ga0207997_1001517_pt1 | contig 11952 bp, 19 predicted proteins | sample AntAceMetag02UKN_FD_184777 | JGI IMG/M metagenome (GOLD analysis project Ga0207997, IMG submission 184777) | Saline lake microbial communities from Ace Lake, Antarctica - Antarctic Ace Lake Metagenome 02UKN (SPAdes) (version 2) | ecosystem: Environmental > Aquatic > Non-marine Saline and...
CACAATGCCCCCCATTCGCACAGAATGGTACCCACAAGCCCCTTTTATACAACCCATACCCCATTATACCAACTATGGTAAATAAGGGTGCTAATTTAGGGGAAAATTTAGAAAAATTTAGAAAAAAATAGTAAAAACTAGGTCGTAATAAATATATATAAAAGAATAATATGTTTGAATATTTCAACAAATTAGTGAAAAAGCTATCGTGGGTAGATATGAAATTAGTAGGATTTGTCGGTATTGGTTTAGGTCTACTCCTAGCTAGAATTGATTGGTTCTCTAATCTTAATTGGGTCTTGATAGTAGGATTGATAGTCTTGGCTTATGCTAAGATAGTCTATTCAATATTCGTAAAAGAATAGAACAAAACACAATAGGTCGGTAAAATAATTAAAATAAATAAATGTTAAAATACAGTAAAATCTTCATTGGTCTCATGATATTAACACTTGCAGTAGGAGTGGGATATTTTGCTATGCCAAAAAAGATTGAAACTATTACAGAGACAAAGACTGTCGTTGAGACAAAATATGTTTCTGTTGTAGATAAAACAGAAGTAGACGCTTTAAACGTCCAACTATTAAACATTGTTACAGAGAAAGAGATACTATCACTTGAGATTCAAAAACTCATAGCTGAAAATAGTATAGAGGCGCTTAAACTAAAAGGTTTGAGAGCTGAACAAGTTGAAAATTGGATTGAGAAGATAGAAAAAAAGATTGTAAAGTTTGAAGATAGGATTGAACCTATCGATGATGCTATTGAAGTATTAGAGGATGAAATCGCTTCAGAGCGAAAGTCCATTACTCTCTTACAATCACAAATTGAATCTAAACAACTTTTAATTGATGCATTTGTAAATGACGACCCAATCGCCAACCTTGCAAAGATTAGATTACTTGAAGACAAAATCATTGTTCTCAATGATAGAATTGAAGTAATTGAAGAAGTTATCAAAGATTTAGAAGAAGAAATTGGATTGAAACAAGAAGATAAAGGAGTTCTTTCAGATAAAATTACTCTTGATGAAAAATGTATTTCTGAAATAGGAAGATACATTGATAATGGAGCTGATTATTCTGAAGAAGTTTCTGATAGATTAGAGGGATTAGGATTGATTTAATTTATAGGTGTTGCCCCACCTAATCGCTGAATAGTGAAGTAGTATCACACCTGGCTCATATCCAGGAGGCACTGGTGCAATTCCAGTTTCAGCAACTAACATGAAAAAACTTATATATCATTGGTTAATAGAAATCGGACATTTTCTTTATTATGAAGGAGAAGATTTAAATAGAATGACATTATTAGAAGCATTAAAGAGATTTCAATGGACTAAGTGTCGCATGAAAGATTATAGATATTTTACAGATTATATAATTGCTCGTAACATACTTTGGAAAATATAAAATGACAAAAAAGAAACACTTATAAATAGTATGACAAAGGATATTACAAAAGATGATTTTAGAAACGAAAGCAGAAATTAGAGGATTAGAGAATAATGAATGGGAGACAGTTTATCCTTATAAGGGAACGATAACTGTGAATCAATATCCATATTCTGGGACTTATACAACTCCAAATTATGGGACAATATCAAATGGAACAACTTCTAATGGTAAGTGGAGTTCTTATCAGGACTAGAGAATTATGTCACTCACAACTCAACAACTAAATGACGAGAATATATCAACACAATTCCATCTTTCTGACAAGTTATGGAAGAACTTACAGAGAGAAAAGAGAATTAGAGACAGAAAACAACTCGTAACTAAATTATATAAAAAACTTAAACAATGGCTAAAGAAGAAATAAAAGATAAAGGTGGTAGACCTAAAGGGTCTGTTTCATGGAAAACGATAGAGAAGCGTATGCAGGAGGAATTTAAGAAACAGGTCAAAAAAGATTGGAAAAAAATCGTAAAGACCGAGATTGTTTTAGCTTTAGGAGAAGGAAAAACAAAGAAATATAAAGGAAAGAATGTAATGATTTACGATATTGAACCAGATAGAAAGAATCTGGAATATTTGATTTCTCATATTATGGGTAAACCAAAAGAAAGGATTGATTTAGAACATACTTTACCTGTAACTCTTTCTGTAGAGAAATACCAATCAGGAGATATTAAACAAGAGAAATAATGGACGATAGAACTCAGGTAACATATAAACTTTTTGATAAACAATTCACAGCTTATAATTTTCGCAAACAATTCTGTGCGATTATAGCTGGTGTACAGTCAGGAAAGACGCATACTGGTGCTGTTTGGTCAATTAAGAAGATTAGTGAGTTCCCTACAAAGGATGGACTCATAGTTGCACCTTCATATAAAATACTTCAACAGTCTACTCTTAGAAAGTTATTCACACTATTTCCACAGTATCGAGCATTTTACAAAGAACAGAAAAGTGTGATAGAACTCCCAACTGGTGGAACAGTATTCATTCGTTCCATGGATAAACCACTTGGTGCCGAGGGTACAACAGCAAGTTGGATATGGGCTGATGAGTTAGGGCAGTCTCCAGTTATGGCATGGACAATTCTTCGTTCTCGTGTTGCTATGACAGGTGGGCAGATTATGATTACGACTACTCCATATAATATGGGTTGGTTGTATCAGAATTTTTATCTACCTTGGAAACGTGGAGAAGACCCAAACCTTACAGTATATAGTTGGAAATCTATTGAGAACCCTTGGTTCCCTAGAGAAACCTATGAATCAGAAAGAATGAGGTTAAGTACTGATGAGTTTTCTCGAAGGTACATGGGAGAGTTCAGTAAACCTCATGGACTTGTCTATCAAGATTTTAATGAAAGTCATATTGTTTCTCCAAAGAAGATAGATGGATATACAATCGCTGGTGTAGATTTCGGTTATACTAATCCTGCTGCTATAGTTGTATTAAGATATAATTTAGAAGATAAGAACTGGTATGTGATTGATGAGTGGTATCATAACAAAAGGACTCAAGATGAGATTAATGTCGCAGCAATAGCATTACAAAAACAATATAATATAAGAAAATTCTTCCCTGATAATGCCGAGCCAGACAGAATCCAATCTATGAGAAATGTTGGATTAACTTGTTACGAAGTTAATAAAGATGTGGCTGGCGGAATCAATAGAGTAAGAGAATTTATAAGATTCAATCAATTCTTTGTCTTTAGTACATGTCATAATACTTTAGATGAACTTGCTAGTTACCATTATGCAGAACAAAAAGAAGCAAATAAAGCTGAGCCTAAAACATTAGAGGCTCCAGTAAAAGAATATGACCATGCTCTTGATGCAATTCGTATGGCTTTATATTCCGATAATCCGATGGCTGGTCATAAAAATGATACAGAGACTAGGTTTAGTAAGGATATGAAGAAATTAAAAAGTAAAAATAAACCAGAAGTAAACAGAACTCGAGGATATTAAAATGCAAATAAAAAACATAGACTATAGGGCTTATCGTCCAAACAAAAAAACAAAGGAAACTGTCGAATTCGTTTATGACGAATTGGAATTGATGGTAAAGGAAAGAAACGAAACAAGACGACAATTTAATGATAGGACTTTAATACAATATGTAGATGATTCCGATAAACGAGTTCAGGGTTATGTTCCTACTAAAGAATCACAAGGAAAAGATGATTGGCAGTCCAATGTCTTTAATCAAGCTACTCGTAACAAACTCAAGGCATTTATTGCTGCTGTTGCTCTAACACCACCTAAAATTAAATTAAGAGGTGTTACTCCTGAAGGAATGTTAGACCCAGATAGAGCTGATGTTATGAATCAGTTAGTTAAACATTCTAGATTACAAACTAATCCAGAAACAGAAATCTTCTGGGAAGCATGGGAATGTGCTGGTAAAGGTACTGTAATTAAATATGATGGTTATCTTAAAACACAACACAAACAAAAGTTTCTTACTTCATATAATTTAGAGACTGGTGATTTAGACTGGGAAGAAAGAGAAGTTATAGTAGACGATAGATGTATTGATGAGTTAGTCCCAATACCAGAATTATTTATACACAATTTCTTTATTTCTGATATTCAGAAACAACCTGCTCTTGCTTGGGTAAGATATTTAGATGCTAACCAAGCAGAATTTGAATTTGAAAAATTTGCTAATTGGAAATATGTTCCAATCAAAAGTAATTTAGATGAATTTAAAAATGATACTGAAACATTCTTTCAATCAAAATGGTCTGCACGATTAAAGAAATCCCAATACGAAGTTATAAAATATTACAATAAGTTAAATGACCAATATATTATTATTGTTAATGGTGTATTGTTATTAGACTCTCCACTTCTTTGGGGAAGAAAGCAAAAGTATTATCCATTTTCTAAAACTATATTTGAACCATTTGCAGAAAGGAATTTCTTTTATGGAAACTCATTACCAAATGCGAATCAGGATGCTCAAGATGTATTGAATTCAATTTACAATATGTTACTTGACAAAACCTATCGTTCATTGTCTCCATCAATGTTAGTAGGACAAGTCAATAAAGATTTATTAGATTTAGAAGACGAAGAACTAGGATTAGAAAGTACAATCTATGTACAGGATATTACACAAGTAGATTACATGAAGGTTCCTTCAGCTACTCAGCCAGAACTTACTATGTTAAATCTAGCATCTAGAGGATTAGACTTAGGAACTGTAGATTCAACTCAGCAAGGAGTTACTGGTAAAGGTGTAACTGCAAGAGAAGTTGTAATCGCTAATGAGAATGCCAAAAAGATGAAAGGGATATTCTTTATGTTCCTTACAGATTTGTGGATTCAGAAGACTAGATTAAGAATTTACAACATACTCTTAAATTACTCACAACCACAGGTAGAAGAAGTCGCAGGAAAAGAAAAAGTTAAAACTTATAAAACATTTCTTATTCCTAATCAGGAATTGACTAATGGACAAACTGGAACTTTAGCTATTGATATTGTTGGCGACCAAACTGATTTCCCTACTCCTAAATCTATTACAAAAGAAGAAGAGGCTATGAGTAAAAAGGGAGAGAATTTTGAAAAGTTAGTTTTGTTAGCTGGTTATCTTGATAATATAGATTATGATATAGAAATAGTTTCCGAAAGTTTACATGGACAGGATATGGCTCAAGACCAAATGATGGTTGCAGAGAAGATGCAGGGGATTACTTCAATGTTCCCAGAAATCTTTGCTGCTAATAAAGGTGTATTATTTGCAGATTTCCTTAAAGCATATCAAGACCATCCAGAAAGATATAATACTGGTGAAGGTTTACCAAATCCTCAGGAAGGAATGGACCAAGGTAACTTACCTAAAACTGGTACACAAAAGACTGGCATGACACCTATACAAGGGATGCCAAACATAAAACGTGAACCATACAATCAATAATGAGAAAATTACTTATAAGATTACTTTTAAGATTACTTACTCCATTGTCTAAAGATACTCCTATTAATAAAGAGAATGTTCAGAAATGGTTATGGAGTTCTTACACTAGACCTTGTTTTAGTGGTTATATTCATAAGAGGGATATGGCAATCTTTCAGGAGATGGGGTCAGGAGTTAGTGAAAAAAAATATGATACTTTAATTGGGCAACGTATTGAATTAGGTCGATTTTTGTCCGAAGCTAAAGATGCTTGGGAAAAAGAAGAAGCCAAGCGTAAAAAAAAACTAAACAAATAAAATAATATGTTTAACAAAGAATATTACGATGAGAAGAAGAAAGTTTTAGAAGTACGATTAAATACAAAGAAAGATAATCTTATCTCTAAAGTTATGTCTTCAGTCAATGAATTCGTACAAGAGAAAGATGAAATCGTTGTAGATTATCAAGAAATTGCGAAAAGAGAAACAGAAGAGAAACAGAAAGAAGAAGCAAAGAAAACAGGAAACGTAGAACCACAGAAAGCAGAAGAAAAAGTAAAAGCCCCATCAAAAAAATAACGTACCTTACCATCAAGTAAGGAACTCGGAAAAAAACCTTAGAGGGTTTTATACTGCTTAGAATAGGTTTCACCGAGTTCCCTGTTCTAGGTAGTATTAAGCCCTCTTAGTCGAGGGTTTTTTCCACAGATGAGCGAACTACTCATTTAAAATAAAAGTTTTAAAACACATGGAAGAACAAAAAGAGACTTTAAAAGAGGAAGAGAAGCAACTTTCTACTGATACTGGTCTATCAGAAGAAGAAACTACTGAAGATACTAATGATGATTCAACTGATGTTGATGATTCAGACGATGATTCAGTCACAATCTCTAAAGCCGAACTTGAACAGTTGAAGAGTGATAATGAGAATTATAGGATTGGAATTAAAAAAGCCAAACTTAAAAATCTTAAATTACCACACACTGAAAAACCTGCAGAAAAGCAAGAAGATGTTTTCGAAGAACCTGAAAAATTTCTTACGAAAGCTGATTACTATAAAAGCATAGAACAAGCAGCTATTGATAAATCTTTAGCTGATGAAAGTATGCCTAATCTAGATAAGCATTACGATAACATTATGTTATATTATGCTAATAGACACGGTAATACAGTTGAGGGTTACCTCAAAAACATTAAAGATGCATATTTTCTTTGGGAAAAGAATGCCTCTTCACCGAAAGATGAAGGGAAACTCAAAACCAAAAAAGATACTGCTGGTCTTGTGCAGGAACAAGGCGTTGGTCAGGGAGAAAAAACAGATACTACTCCTAAAAAAAGAAAATCGGTGTTACCTAAGAAAGAGTCGATTAGTGAGTGGTACGATAAAAAATAACACACTTAAAAAATGTTTAAACCGTTACAATACGATAGTGGTAAATTAGTTGACTTGAAATATGCAGTCAACCAGACAATCACTAAAGGTATGGCATTAATTGTTACTAGTGGCTATCTTACGGAAGCTACAACTGGAAGCGAAGATATATTATATGTCGCCATGGAAGACGTAACAACTTCTGACTCAGAGCACACTGAAGGTTCAGTAATAATGGTAGATGGTGTTAGATTCGAGGTTACTTCTGATGAAGCTGTAGCCCAAGCTAACTGTGGAACTCGTTGCGACTTAGCAACATCCTCAACCATTAACCATGACGCTGTTACCGAAAAAGTTTTCTTAATTGAAAGACTTAAAGGTACAACTGCAGTCACTAAAACGGTTCAAGGTTATTTCAAACGATTTACAGCCTCCTAATAAATAATTCATGATTACAAAAGCAGATTTCGACTCATTGACAGACGACTTACAGTCTATCTTTAATGAAGTCGCAAAAACACAAGTTGCAGAGATGAAAGGTAGTAAAATTTTTGACGTAACAATGACTAACAGGTTAACTTTCGACCATCTAGTTCTTCACGGAATGGCTGGTATTCAGAAAGTAGCTGAAGGTCAGGACTTGCCTAAAATAACAAGCGAAGAAGGAGATTCTATCACTTGGACACAAGCATACTATGGTGCTATCGCCTCTATTACAGATAAAATGAGAAGGTTCGATTTGTACAATCAAATTGAAGGACTCATCAAATCTCTTAGTATCGATGCATTCGATAAAATCGACCAAAGTTATGCAGATGTTTTGCTCTATGGATGGGCAAATTCACATACTGATGTCTATGGTGCTACTCGTTCTGGACTTGGACCTGATGGAATTATGTTATTCAATGCTAGTCATAGTAATAACGTAAATTCAGATGTCTTTACCAACATTATCGATTCTAATGCACAATTAAGCAGAGATGCTATCAACACCGCCAGAGTCGCAGCCTTAACTCATAAAGACCCAGAGGGTATTGTGAGACCAATCAATCTTGATACATTAATTGTAGCTCCTTCTAATGAAGATTTAGCTGAGAGACTTCTTTACTCACCTAATCTTCCTGGAAATGCAAACAATGATATTAACCCATTAAAGGGTAAAATCAGGAACTTGATTACTTGGGAAAGGTTAGAGGAACGCTCTGATGATACAGATACATCAGCTTATTGGTTCTTAGCAGATTCTAGTAAAGTAGGTGAAAGCCTAAAATCTATGTTTGCCAAGAAACCTGTATTAGATGCTCCAGAACAAGTATATACCAACAAAAATTGGGATTACTCCTGTGACTTCTATTACACTTTAGGTATTGGATTCCCAGCTTATATTTGGGGTTCTAATGCTTCTGGTTCTTAGAATTGATAAATCACTTGCATGATAAAGAGTTTTGGGGGTTCTCTCTAAAAAATCCCCAAAAATTTAATCTTAAAAATTATGTCAACAGTAGATTGGGCAAAACTATATTCTAAGGGCAGGTGTAAAATTCCTGGCGTTCCTTGGAATAATGAAGAATTGAATGCTCGATACCAACTTAAAATCCCTGCAGAATATGTTCGCAAGGGAGTCCTTACTTTAGAGGACTACGACAAAGCTCGGAAGGAAGGTGATAAAAATTCTCCACTTCTTTCTATTGATGAAAGTAAAGAAAAACTTTTACTCAGAGCTAAGGAGTTAGGAATCGATGCAACTTCTGATGTTCGAGAAGATGATTTAATTCGTCTTATCGGGGAAGAGCAAAAGAAACTCGATGAAAAGTTAGAGGTTAAACAGGTGGTCTATGAAAATGATGACAGAGATACAGCAGCAACTTTATCAGAGGATTCTTTAAAAGAAGTTAAAAAAAATAAGAAAGAAAAGGTCGTGGCTGATTAACTATAATCCTCAACATATTTCAAGCTCTCTTTCTCCGAGCAAGAAATCATAGAGTAATGAGAAAGCAGTTAGAAAAACTGAAAAAATTCAATTCGACTAAAGCCGAAAGAAAGTTTAGTGAAATCTTAAAAAGACTTCATATACCTTTTGAGACTAAAGTTCGAATCAAAAATCGGGAAATTGATTTTATTATAGGTAAATATGCTATTGAAATTAGCGGACACAAACAAGATACTTCTAAAAACGAAGAACTTGTAAAGTGTGGCTATATTCCGATTCATTTTGCTAATAATGAAGTCAATAAAAAAATAATTAACAAAATTAAAAAATTATGTTAACTGAATATCCTAACGGAATTTCAAGTTTTGGAGTTCCTACCATTGGAATGGGTGGAATACCTATCTCTTCAGGAACTTATTTCTTTGTAAATTCATCCACAGGTTCAGATGCTAGTGATGGATTGTCAATGGACAGACCATTGAAAACCCTATTAGCAGCTTACAATAAATGTACAACCAATATGTATGATGTTATTGTCTTACAAGCAACTTCTTCTCATTATACGTTAGCAACAATGCTTACTTGGGCAAAGAACAGAATCCATGTTGTTGGATTAGGTACATTTGGAGCTACTGACCCTCAACCTGAAATACAGCTATCTTCAGCAGGTAATGCTCTTACAGTCGCAGCAACTATTAAGGTAACAGGATTTGGTAATACATTTACTAATGTGTATATCTCAAATGCTGGAACTGGTAGTGCTTTATGCGTAACAGCTTTGTGGGATGCAGGTGAAAATACTGTCTATACTAATTGTCAGTTCGCCAAATTCTCAGACTTGAATGTAGCAGCCGTTTCACACGTTGAAGCTAGAGGTGATACTACTACCTGGAGGAATTGTAGGTTTGGAGTTGATTGGGTTACAGTCGCAGCAGCTAGATTTGGATTACTTATCAAAGGAACTGGTGGTAGTGCTAGAATGAAACACAATACATTTGAAAATTGTTACTTTACAGTTACAACTACAGATGCTGATTATGAACATATTCATGTTTATGATACGAATTCATTAGCCTTCAATAACACATTTAAAAATTGTGTGTTTATGAATTCACTTGTTACTTCTTTGAGTGCAATAGCTTGTGATGATACTGCTAATTCTACATCTGGATTAGTTGAAGGGTCTTTATTCTTCATTAATCCTGCAACTAATGCTACTTCATTTTGTTCTGTAGCTGACCATTTAACAGTTGTCGGTTATGGTATGACTAGTGGTGCTGGAACTGCAACTTGCGGTGTTGGAATTACACCTAACTAAACTAATCTTGCAATTAGATAGTTCTTTACCTGTTTCTCTATAAAAGTAAACAGGAATAATTAAATCAAAACAATGAGAAAAAAACTTAAACAAGCATGGACTAATACGAAAGCACTAGCTAGGTATGCAGTTGGAACTGGCGATTATGGAACTAAAGAAAATCTTAAAGTTTCTACAAAAGATAGAGTAAAAGTAATGAAGTTCTTTCATGACTCTCCACTAAATATAGCGAGAAAATCTTTCAAGATTTTATATAAACATTACACTAAATAAAAACTCAGAAAAGTCGAAGTTAAAAATTTAAAACATTAAAGAATAATATGAATGTAGAACATTACGCATACACATCAGGTGATTTACAGGTTCTTACTCCTCACTCAGCTATTACAGCAACCGCTACTAGTGATGCTTTTGATATAAGTGGTGCTAAAGCTATTTGTATCGAGTATACAGGAACTACTATCACTACTAGGTCAGGGGTATTAACTGTTACTGTTTCAGTTGATGGTACTAATTTCCGTGCTTATGCCATGTTAATTACTAATACTGCTGAAGCAAATAGTGAATCATTAACTAGAGTTGCTTCTGTTACAAGAGCTGCTACTGGAACTGACATTTTTTGGATGACACCAGAAACGTTAGCGTTTAAGGAAATGAAGATAGTTGATACTATCACGAGTACTGGAACTCCAGCTGGGAGTTTTACGGTAAAAGTAAGTATCTTTAGATAAAACTTGGGGTCGTTAAATAATAAATAAATAATAAAAATATGGCATCTTTCACAAAGATAAATAGTTTCGTAGAAAACTTGGCAGAAAAACTCATAGATTTGAGTGGTGCTGAGTTAACAATAGCTTTGACTAATACGGCTCATGAAGCTGCTTGGGACGAGTTAGCAGACCTTACTGAGGTCAGTTATACTAATTGTTCTTCAAGAGTGATTACTGTTAGCACATCTGCTCAAACTGCAGGAACATACAAATTAGTATGTGCTGATTTGACATTAACAGCTACAGGAGCAGTCGGACCATTCCAGTATGTCTATATCTATGATGACGGTTCTACGGGTGACAAGTTAATTTGCTACTATGATTATGGTAGTGCAGTTACTTTAGCTAATGGAGATACTTTCAAGATTGATTTCAATGCAGCAGACGGAGTTTTGACGATAGCATAGGAAACGATAGCATAAAAAAAAAGAGAATATGAAATAGTTTGAAAATACTCTCTACTTAAAATATTTAAAATATGGCGAATTTAAAAATCAGCGGACTACCAGAATTAGCTGCAACACCCGCAGCTGATGATGTAATCGCAATAGTTGATACAAGTACAACTACAACTAAAAAAATAACACCCACTAACTTTATGGGTGGAAAATCAAATTATCATGGGACAGAAGCCTCTGGGACTTTAAGTTTCGTAGATGGTACACATATCTTAACAATGGCTTCTGGAGAGAATACATATTGGTATCTAGGAGTCAAATATACTACTGCCGCTGCTATTACAATAGATATTTCTGCTGGGATAGCTGCTAATACACTTTACTTTATATCATTTGACGATGCTGCTGGGGCATTATCGAGCTCTACAGACCCATTTAACTGGTATACTAAAGTTCCAGTAGCTACAATCTTCTGGAATGGAACTGCTGGTGCAATAATGCAAGAAACTCATGGTTACAGAAGAAATTTGTCTTGGCACGATTGGGCTCACGATACAATTGGAACAAGATATGGTTCTGGGATTGACAAAACAAAACCTACTACTGTTTTTGACAATGCCATAGACCTTACTACAGGAACAGTTTACGATGAAGACCTTGAAATTACTACTGGCAATTGTACTACAATGCGTGGTTGGTATCAAGCAAGTGATGGGGTTTATACATTTTCAGATTATGCTTTCCCTTATTTAGGTGCTGATGCTGACCCTTACTGGCTAGACACAGATGACTATACTTT
>Ga0207997_1001518_pt1 | contig 11951 bp, 13 predicted proteins | sample AntAceMetag02UKN_FD_184777 | JGI IMG/M metagenome (GOLD analysis project Ga0207997, IMG submission 184777) | Saline lake microbial communities from Ace Lake, Antarctica - Antarctic Ace Lake Metagenome 02UKN (SPAdes) (version 2) | ecosystem: Environmental > Aquatic > Non-marine Saline and...
TAAAACATTTTATTCAAAATTAAAAGTTTATGATAAGTTTAAAAGCACAACTCAGAGAATTAAAAGGAAGAAAAACAAAAAAAATAAAAGAACAGGGGTTAATTCCGGCTGTTGTTTATGGTCATAATTTTAAATCTAAATCTATTCAGGTTTTATCTTCTGATTTTAAAAAAGTTTTTAAGGAAACAGGAGAAAGCATTTTAATTAACTTAGAAATTGAAGAAGCTAAACCAATTAAAGTCTTAGTTTATGATTTGCAACACCATCCCTTAAAAGACAATATTCAACATATTGATTTTTATAAAATTAAGGAAGGAGAAAAAATTAAAGTAGAAACAGGGCTAAAATTTGTTAATGAAGCACCAGCGGTTAAAGAATTAGGTGGAATTATTTTTCATAATTTAAATAAAGTAGAAATAGAATGTTTGCCAGAATATTTAATTCATGAAATTGAAGTTGATATGTCGGTTTTAAAAACCTTTGAGGACATTATTAGAATTAAAGATTTAATTGTGCCTTCAGAAGTAAAGATTATAGATGAGGCAGAAGAAATGGTTGTTCAAGTAGAAAGACCAAAAGAAGAAGTTGTAGAAGAAAAATCTTTGGAAGAAGAGGAAGCAGAAGCTATAGAAGAAAAATTAGACGAAGAAAAAGAAAAACCAAAAGAAGAGGGAAAACAAGAAGAAGCAAAAAAATAAGAACTTAAATTAGAACTTTGAAATTAAAAAACATTTTAATTATAAGCAAAGCTTGAAGTTAAATTTTATTGTATATAAATTAAGGTAATTTAATTATAGGAACCTTTCGCTTCGCTCAAGAACCCTGCTATTCGCTGCGCTCATAGTAAGAACACTGCATTCGCAGAACCTTGAAATTAAATTATTATCATATAGATATTAAAGTAATTCAATTTTAGACCCATGTTATTTACCCCGCACCCTTCAGTTTTAAAATATAACAGTTTTTTCGTTAACTAATATTAATTATTATCTTTGTTCCAAATAGAGATATTTTGTTTATAAAATGACTAGGTTATATTTTAGAAAAACAAAACTGAAAGGTGCGGGGTTTAGATTGACTAAAACTTTTTGGCTAATAGTTTTAGGTCTTTTTTTTATTTTAATTTGGATTTTAATATTTTTTAGGCAGAATAAACAAACGTCTATTTTAGAGCCCTTAGAAAATATTCAAAAAGATGAATCAGTTATTCAAATTAAAGAAATTCCATTAATAAAAGTAGATTTTTCTTTAAAACAAGAAGAAAAAGCAAAACTGCCAATTGCTTTAGTTTTGGATAATTTTATAGAAGCTTGGCCTTTAGCTGGAATTAATTCTGCTTCTATTATTTATGAAGCTCCGGTTGAAGCAGATATTACTCGTTTTTTAATGATTTTTAATCAAGAAAACTTACCAGATAAAATAGGACCAATTAGATCAGCTCGGCCTTATTTTGCTGATTTAGCCGAAGAATACAGTGGTCTATTTGTTCACGCGGGAGGTAGCCCTGATTTTTTACAAAGAGTAAAAAACAAAGAATATCAGATATATAACTTAGATGAAATCAGTGGTAATGGAAAATATTTTTGGCGGGATAATCAAAAAGATAAACCCCATAATATATATATTTCAAAAGAATCAATTATCCAGACAATAGAAAACAAAAAATTAATTAATGAATTAAAACCAAATTTTGTTCCCTGGACTTATAATCAAATGGATTTAAATGATATCCAAACAAATAATTTAATTGTTAAAATTGATTATCGAGAGCCAGTTATTTGGCAATTTGACAAAGAGAAAAAAGCTTATTTACGTTATCAAAACGGAAAAGAATTTGTTGATGAAGAAGGAAGACAAGTACAAACCCCTAATTTAATTATTCAAAAAACAGATATTAAAATTTTAGATGCTATTGGTCGCAGAGAAATTATAACATTAGGACAAGGACAAGCTCTTATTTTTCAAAAGGGTGGTTTAATTCAAGGAACTTGGCAAAAATTAAAAAAAAATAAAAGAACTATATATTATAGTTCTCAAGGAAAAGAAATAGAATTTTTACCTGGACCAATTTGGATAGAAATTGTTTCTAATAATCACCAAGTTCTATACTAATTATTTTATTTTGATAAGTATTTGACAATTCGTTCTAATCCACCATTTAGAATTTGATTAAGGTCATGCCAGGATTTTTTAACTCGATGGTCAGTAACTCGGTCTTGAGGAAAATTATACGTTCTGATTTTTTCAGAACGATCACCAGTGCCAATATGGGACTGTCTTTTTATTTTTAAGTTCTTAGATTTTTTTTCTTCTTCAGCAACGAGTAGACGCGAACGAAGAACAGTTAAAGCTCTTTCTTTATTTTGTTTTTGACTTCTTTCGTCCTGGCAAGAGACAACTAAACCAGTGGGTAAGTGGGTAATTCTAATAGCGGTCTCGTTTTTTTGTACGTTTTGTCCTCCGTGACCTGAGGCACGAAAAGTATCTATTTTAAGGTCACAGGCATCTATATTTATATCAATAGTATCAGCTTCAGGGAGAACAACAACTGAAGTGGCTGAAGTATGAACCCGGCCATTTTTTTCTGTTTCTGGAATACGTTGAACACGATGAACTCCACTTTCATTTTTTAAAGATTGATACGCTCCTTCACCTCTAATTTTAAAAATTATTTCTTTAAATCCACCAATATTTGTGGGATGAGAAGAAATTATATTAATTCCCCAGACTTTACTTTCAGCATAACGAGAATACATTCTAAATAAATCAGCCGCAAATAAAGCCGCCTCATTCCCACCCGTGCCTGCTCTAATTTCAATGATAGCATTTTTTCTATCAATTTTACTTTGAGGCTTGGTTTGTTCTTTTATTTTTTTCTCTAATGTTTTTTTATCTTTCTCTAAAATTTTAATTTCTTTTTTGGCTAAATTAATCATATCAGTGTTTTCTTCTTCATTTAAAAGTTTTTCCGTGTTAAAAATTTTTTGATTAACTTCATGTAGTTGACGAAAATCTCTCATTAAATCCTTTAATTGATTATATTTTTGAGAAATTTCTCTTAATTTTTCTGGATTATTATAAACATTAGGATCTTGTAATTGATCCTCTAAAGCTTTTATTTGTTCCTTAAATTGATCAGTTTGGTCTTGCATTTTTAATCAATTTGATATTTATTTTCAATTATACCTATAATTAAATTGTTATTTAATTTTAAGGTTATCCAAAACAAATCTTTATTTTGTTTTTTTCTTTTTAGTTTTATCCTTAATATTCTTTTTTAAAACAGAAGATTTAGCCACCATTTTTTTATACCTTTCTAATCTCCCAGCCGTGTCAATAAATTTCTGTTTACCAGTATAAAGAGGATGACAATTTGAACAAATTTCCACTTCGGTTAATTTTTGGGTTGAACCTACGGTAAGTTCAGACCCACAGGCACATTTAATCTTTGCTTTTGGATAATATTTTGGATGAATATCTTTTTTAGCCATAAAAAATGTTTTTGAAATTAAAGTAATTTAATTTTAGCAGAAATAAGAATTTTGACAAGATCCTATTTACCTTTTTTATATTTATGTTATAATTAAATTACTTTAATTTATATACAATAATAATATTTAATTTCAAGCTTTGCATATAATTAAATTACTTTAATTTATATACAATAATAATATTTAATTTCAAGCTTTGCTTATAATTAAATTACTTTAATTTATATACAATAATAATATTTAATTTCAAGCTTTGCTTATAATTAAATTACATTATTTATTTATAAGATAATAATTTAATTTCAAGGTTCCTGAGCCCTGCCTGCGCAGGCAGGGAAGCGAAGGGTTCTTAATTCAAGAAATAAATATTATACAAAGCGAATCAAGGTTCCTGAGCGAAGCGAAGGGTTCTTATAATCTTATATAATAACATTTAAATTTAATTTTTAATCTATTTAAGTTTATGGAGAAAAAGCAAGTAAAATCTAATAAAGTTAAAATGCCTTCTATTGATGAGTTAAGCAAAGCAGGCATGCACTTAGGTCATCACACCACTAAACGTTCACCTAAAATGGAACCATATATTTATGGGGTGAAAAATAATATTAATATTATTAATTTAGACAAAACGGTGGAAAAGCTTCAACTAGCACTTAATTTTATTACCGAGATAGTTGGTAAAGGAGGAGTTATTTTGTTTGTAGGAACCAAACCAGCGGCCAAAGATATAATTCAAAAATCAGCTCAAGAAGTAGGAGCGCCATTTGTTATTGAACATTGGTTAGGAGGAACTTTAACCAATTTTTCTACCATTTCTGAATTAATGAAAAAGTTAAACAAAATGATAGAAGACAAAAAAGGGGGAGAATGGGAAAAATATTCTAAAAAGGAACAGTTAGAACAAGAAAAAAAATTAAGTCGTTTAGAAAAAATGGTTGGAGGGATGAGAGAGATAAACAAAAAGCCAGATGCTATTTATGTAGTTGATTTACAAAAAGAAAAAACAGCTATTCGAGAAGCTCGACGATTAAAAGTGCCTGTAATCGCTTTAGTTGATACAAATTCCAATCCTGAATTAGTTGATTGGCCAATTCCTGGAAACGATGACGCTATTAAATCAATTGAATTAGTTACGGGGTTGGTGGTTGAAGCTATTAAAGCAGGCAAAAAGACAACTAGTTAAAAAAAATAACAAAGAAAACATTAGAAAAAGTAAGAAATAATAAATGAATATGGAGTTAAAAATTATTAAAGAATTACGTGAAAAAACTGGAGTGGGAATTCTTGATTGTCAAAATGCTCTTAAAGAATCTAAAAATGATTTAGAAAAAGCAGTTGAGATATTAAGAAAAAAGGGTATTGCCAAAGCAGCCAAAAGAGAAAATCGAAAAACCAATGCCGGTATTGTTAAAATTTTTATTACCGAAAATAATCAAGAAGGATATATAGTAAGTATTAATTCAGAGACTGATTTTGCTGCTCGAAGCGAGCGCTTTCAAAAATTTTCTAATGACACTCTAAATTTTATAAAAAAAGAAAAACCACAAAATCTAGAAGATTTAAATAAAAAGCTCAAAGATGAAATAGATAATGTGGGTGGAGTGATTGGAGAACGAATAGAAATAGGTGATTACAAAGTTCTAAAAGGAGATCTTATTACTGGTTATTCTCACATGGAAGGAAAGATTGGAGTATTAGTTTCACTTGGCTTTGAAGGTGATATTAAGACTCATAAAAACGAATTAAATGAATTGGCTCATGAAATTGCTTTGCAAATTACGGCCCTTAATCCTGGTTGGATATCTGAAAAAGAAGTTCCTGAAGAAATTATTGAAAAAGAAAAACAAATTTATCAAGCTAATATAGATAAAAACAAACCAACCCAGATTGTGAAAAAAATACTACAGGGACAAATACAAAAATTCTATAAAGAAAATTGTCTTTTATTACAATTTTTTATTAAAGATGATTCTTTAACTATTCAAGATTTGATCCAGCAAAAAATTGATAAGACTAATAAAGACATTCAAGTAAAGGGTTTTATTCGTTTTTCAATATAAAGAGTTTTGTCTGATATTTTCAAGGTTGAGCTTGTCGAAACCGCAGAAAATTCAGTAATAAAACCTTTACCCAGCACTTAATCTATGGTAAATAAGCTTGAATTTATCTCGAAAATAATTTGAACTACCCGTAGCACAGATTAAGTGCTGGGTACTCAAATTTGTAACGAAATTTCCTTCGTTACTTCGTAACTCGTAAATTTAGACAAATTTGGTATGGTTATAGTCTTTGTACAATTAGCTCCCTGGGACGTACCTTATATTTTAACAAAAGTAAGGGGAGGAGAATTTATTGAAAAAAATCAATTTAAAGTTAATGATTACTTAATTATTAAAACAGACTTAGGAACAGATTTAGGAAAGGTTATTAAGGTTGAAGAAAAATCAGAAGAAGATAATGAACAACAGAAAAATTTTATCCTTAGAATAGCTAATTTTCGGGATGTTGAAAAATTAAAGGAAAGAAACAAACATAAAAAGGAAATTCTTAAAAAATGTGAGCAATTAGTTAAAAAAAGAAAGCTGGCGATGAAAATTATTGATGCTCATTTTAGTTTTGATGGAAGTAAAATTATTTTTGCTTTTACTGCTCCCAGTAGAATAGATTTTCGTCTTTTAGTTAGAGATTTAGTTCAGGAGTTTCATAAGTCAATTAGAATGCACCAAGTAGGGGCTCGTCAAGAAACAGGTTTAGCCGGAGACACTGGTCCTTGTGGTCGTTCACTTTGTTGTTTGACTTTTTTAAAAAAATTAGGGCACGTCACCACAGAAATGATATTTGACCAGCAACTTGCTCAACGTGGACCAGAACGTTTATCTGGAATTTGTGGAAGACTTAAATGTTGTTTAGCCTTTGAAGATGAAATGTATAAAGATTTAAGAGAAAAATTACCTGTTTTAGGAAAAAATGTTAAGACTAAAAAAGGAAACGGCAAAGTAATTGATTGGCACATTTTAAAACAAACAGTGATGGTTGAAATAATGGATGAGAAAGAAAAACAAAAAATGATTATTGAGGTTCCCATTGATGAAATTAAATAATCAATTATACGATGAAATATAAAGTTATTACCTTATTAATTCTTGTTTTAATGATTATTACTTTATCTGGTTGTCAAAAAAATAAAAATCAAGAGGAAAAGATGTCTTTAGAATTTTCAACACAAAAAAAAGCAGTTATCGTTATTGCTTTTCAAGGATTTCAAGATTTTGAATATTCTGAAACCAGAAGGGTTTTAGAAGAGGCGAATATTAAAACAATTATTGCCAGTTCATTAAAAGGAGAAGCTCAGGGTAAGATGGGACAAAAAGTTAAAGTTGATATGATTGTTGACGAAATTATTCTTGAAGAATTTGATACTTTGGTTTTTATTGGAGGACCAGGGGCTTTGGAATATGTGGATAATTCTTCTGTTCATCAATTGATTCAGCAAGCAGTCAATCAAGGCAAAATTTTAGCGGCTATTTGTATTGCTCCTGAAATTTTAGCTAAAGCAGGCATTTTAAAAGGAAAGCAAGCCACGGTTTGGTCAGATCCAGTTAATAAATCAACAATTGAAGTTTTGGAAAAAAGCGGAGCAGAGTATTTAGATCAAGCAGTAGTTGTAGATGGAAAAATAATTACTGGTAATGGTCCAGCAGCGTCTACTGAGTTTGGACAAAAAATTGTCGAAGCTTTAAGACAATAATTAATTTGTTTAATTATTGAAAATATGTCTATTAAAATAGCTATTAATGGTTTTGGTCGTATTGGTCGATCAAGTTTCCGCCTTGCTTTTGATTCTCCTGAGTTAGAAGTGGTAGCAATTAATGATTTAGCTGATGTTAAAGTCATGGCTCATCTTTTAAAACATGATTCGATTTATGGGAAGTTTAAACATTCAGTAAATAGTAAAGAAAATAATTTAGTAGTTAATAATAAAGAGATTCCTGTTTTTGCAGAAAAAGACCCAATAAATTTGCCTTGGAGAAAATTAGATGTTGACCTAGTGTTAGAATGCACTGGTCATTTTACTACTAAAGAATTGGCTGAAAAACATTTAAAAGCGGGAGCTAAAAGAGTTTTACTTTCAGCTCCACCTAAAAGTAATGATATTCCTACTTTTGTTTTAGGGGTAAATCAAGAAAAATTTAATTCAAAAACAGATATAATTATTTCAAATGCTTCTTGCACAACTAATTGTTTAGCTCCAATAGCTAAGATTCTAAATGATAATTTTACAATTAAACAGGGATTTCTTAATACTATTCATGCCTATACTAATGACCAAAGACTCCATGATTCACCACATAAAGATTTGCGCCGAGCCCGTTTGGCTGGAGAAAATATAATTCCAACGACAACTGGAGCAACAAAATCTGTTATTGAGGTTATTCCAGAATTAAAAGGAAAATTGGAAGGTTTAGCCGTCCGTGTTCCAGTTTCTGTTGTTTCTGTTATTGATTTTGTTTGTGTAGTAGAAAAACCAATTACAATTGATACAATTAATAATAAATTTAAAGAATTAGCCAGAGGAGATTTAAAAGGTATTTTAAATGTTACTGAAGAACCTTTAGTTTCTTCAGATTTTATTGGTAATCCTCATGCAGCAATTGTTGATTTATCATTAACTCAAGTTATTAATAATTTAATTAAAGTAGTTGCTTGGTATGATAATGAATATGGTTATGCTTGTCGATATGTTGCCATGGCTGAATATATTGGTAAAAATATTTAATAATGACCATTGACCAGATTAAAGAAAACCTTGTTGATTTATTTAAAAAGGCTTTGCCAGACCTCCCTAAAAATTTTATTTTTGAACTTGAACCCCCGCCTCAACCAGAGATGGGGGATTTATGTTTTTCTTGTTTTGAAATTGCTAAAAATTTAAACCAATCACCAGAGCAAACAGCCAATAATTTAGCCAAGCTTTTTGGTACTAAAATACCATTAATTGATTTGGTAGACAAAATAGAATCAAAAGGCCCTTATCTTAATATTTTTTTAGAGAAAAGTATTTGGTTTAAAACAGTTTGTCAGCAAATTTTAAAACAAAAAGAAAAGTTTGGTTATACAAAAGCTGGTAAAAATAAAAAGATTTTAATTGAATATTCTGCTCCTAACACAAATAAGCCCCAACACATAGGTCATTTAAGAAATAATTTTTTAGGATGGACAATGGCTAGTCTATTTTCCACTACTGGAGCCAAGGTAATTAAGGCTAATTTAGTTAATGATAGGGGAGTACATATTTGTAAATCAATGTTGGCTTATCTAAAATGGGGACAAGGGAAAACACCAGAATCAGAAAAAATTAAAGGTGATCATTTTGTTGGCCAATATTATGTATTATTTGAAAAGAACGCTAAAAAAAATCCAGAATTACTAGACGAAGTTCAAGAAATGTTAAAACAATGGGAAGAGGGGAACGCAACAGTTATGGCTCTTTGGCAACAAATGAATAAATGGGCAATTAAAGGGTTAAAACAGACTTATGAGAAGATTGGAGTTGATTTTGATTATTGGTATTTTGAAAGTGATATTTATAACTCAGGAAAGAAAATAGTTCAAAAAGCTTTAAAAAAGAAATTATGTTATCAAAGAGAAGATAAAGCTATTGAAATTGATTTAACTAAATATGGTTTAAATAAAAAGGTTTTACTTAGGCCTAATGGGACTAGCGTTTATATTACTCAAGACATTGGTTTAGCCAAATTAAGACATGATCAATTTGAGCCAAATAAAGCCATCTACGTGGTTGGTTCAGAACAAGACCATAATTTCAGGGTCTTGTTTAAAATTTTAGAAATTTTTGGCTTTGACTGGGTTAAAAATTCTCATCATCTTTCTTATGGTTTAGTTTTTCTTCCTCATGGAAAAATGAAATCTAGAGAAGGGGAAATAGTTGATGCAGATGATTTAATTAATCAAATGGAACAATTAGCTAAATCAGAAACATTAAACCGTAATCCCAATCTTAGCCCAACAGAAGTTTCCAAAAGAGCAGAAATAATTTCTTTAGCTGCCTTAAAATTTTATTTACTTAAGTTTACTCCAAATCAACAAGTTAATTTTAATCCCAAGGCTTCAATTTCTTTTGAAGGTGACAGTGGTCCATATATTCAATATACTTATGCTAGAATTCAAAGTATTTTGAAAAAATTTGATGGAAAAGAAAAAATTAGTAAAATTGATTATTCGGTTTTAGGTAACAAAGAAGAAACAGAATTATTTAAACTCTTATTTACATTTCCCCAAATACTCGAGAAATCAGTTAATACTTATAATCCTTCTCATTTAGCTCATTATGTTTTAAAATTGAGTCAAAAATTTAATGAATTTTATCATCAACACCAAGTTTTAAAGGCCAATCATAAATTAAGAAATGGCCGATTAAGGCTAATTCAAGCTGTAGCAGAGGTAATTAAAAATAGTCTTCATTTATTGGGGATTAACGTCTTAGATGAAATGTAATTAATAAAATATGGTTAAAAAACAAGAAGCAATTATTCTTTCTTTAGGAGGTTCATTAATTGTTCCTCAAGGAAAAATCGCAGTTAATTTTCTTAAAAATTTTAAAAAATTAATTCTTAAATTATTAAAACAAGGTTATAAAATTGTTATCATTACTGGCGGGGGAGGGGTTAATCGTCAATATAATAAAGGAGCTCAGAAAATAACAAAGATTAAAGATTTAGATTTAGATTGGCTAGGCATTTCAATCACCAAAGTAAATGCAGAGTTAATAAGAATAATTTTTTCTAAATATGCTTATCCTCAAGTTATTGCTGATCCAAACACAAAAATTAAAACAAATAAAAAGCTTATTATTGCTTCTGGGTGGAAACCAGGTTGTTCTTCTGATAAAGACGCTGTTTTATGGGCCAAAAACTTAAAAGCTAAAACCATTATTAATATGAGTGATATTAATTATGTTTATAATAAAGACCCTGATAAATACGCTGATGCTAAACCTTTAAAACAAATAAATTGGAAAGATTTTTTAAAAATCGTGGGTACAAAATGGTCACCTAAAACATCAGCTCCTTTTGGCCCGCCAGCTAGTAAGTTAGCTTATAAACTTAAATTAAAAGTAATTGTCTTAAACGGCAAAAAATTAAAAAACTTGGAAAACTGTTTAAAAGGAAAAAGTTTTCAAGGGACTATTATTAAATAATAATTAATAAATAAAAAAGAATTATGAAAAAAGATTCATTAATTAGAACAATTTATCTTTACGCTTTCGCTTTGCTTGGTTTAATATTTTTATGTATTAGCGGAATTCGTTTTTTAGACATGGGTTTAAAAGCATTTGTTTTTACCAAAGCAGATGAGCAAATGAAAATAAATTATGCCAGACCAGTTATGCCTTATTCTTATGAAAAAATAAAAGGATTAGAAGCTGGAGGAGTGAGTTTGACCAATGAAGAAACAGCTCAAATTAGGAAGATAATACAAGAGTATGAAAACTGGGAAGAAACAAGCAAAGAAGTTGATCCAGTCACCTCTGACAGGCATCGAGACGCTTCTTCTAGCTTAGCCATGATTTTAGTTGGTTTGCCCTTGTATTTTTATCACTGGAGCGTAATCAAACGAGAGACCAAGGCCTAAGTAAGCCTGTGGATAAACAAATTGACGAATAAAGTATATTAATATATACTAATATTATAAGTGTCACAGACAGTGGGCGTGCTCAAAAGCACTTAATTTCCTACCCAGACATTAATATTTATTTAGTACTTTTTAGTCTGTGGTCACAGACTATTTTTAATTAAAATTTATGGCAAAAACAAAAGAACAAAAACAACAAGAGGTTAAAGCCCTTAAAGATCAATTGACTAAAATGAAGAGCTTAGTTTTTATTGATTATTACGGACTTAAGGCCAATGAAGTTAACCAACTAAGAAGGCTATTAGAACAAAAAGAGTGCCAATATTTAGTTGCAAAAAAAACTCTTTTAAAATTAAGTTTAAAAGAAATGGGTTTGGATAATATTAATTTAGATGAAATTGAAGGAGGCATTGGTCTAGCCTTTGGTTTTGAATCAGAAACAGCCCCAGCTAAATTAGTGGTTAATTTTGCCAAAGAACATGGGGAGTTGAAGATTCAGGGCGGTATTTTTGAAAAAGAATTCATTGGTGTAGAAATGGTGAAGAGTTTATCAAGATTACCAAGCAAAGCAGAATTGCTCGGTCAATTTGTTGGGACAATTAAAGGGCCAGTTAATAATTTTGTTTATACCTTAAAAGGTAACTTAAAAAATTTCGTTTACCTTTTATCAAATATTAATAAATAAGGACCTGCTTGCTTCGCTCGCAGAACCTTGAAATTAAAGATCATTGTATAAATAATAAAGTAATTTAATTATAATTAACATTAATTTTTAACTATTATGACAGAAGAAAAAGACAAAAAAGA
>Ga0207997_1001521_pt1 | contig 11948 bp, 31 predicted proteins | sample AntAceMetag02UKN_FD_184777 | JGI IMG/M metagenome (GOLD analysis project Ga0207997, IMG submission 184777) | Saline lake microbial communities from Ace Lake, Antarctica - Antarctic Ace Lake Metagenome 02UKN (SPAdes) (version 2) | ecosystem: Environmental > Aquatic > Non-marine Saline and...
CTCGTTCCTTCACGCTTCCTCCCGTGTTGGGTATTCGAGCGGCAGCACTTCTTGCGATAGGCGGCGCGCTCCGATTTCGCAGTACTTCTCTTCGATCTCGATGCCGATTGCGTGGCGGCGTAGGTCCTTGGCGGCGCGAAGGGTGCTTCCAGATCCCATGTACGGGTCGAGGATGGTGCCCTGCGATTTTGCTTTCCCGATACACCACAGCATTAACCCGACCGGCTTTTGTGTTGGGTGTAACCCTCCTTTTGCTCTTACCCTCTGTGCGTTCTGCGAGAAAATATAGACGCCTCTACCTTCTGACCAATACGCCGCCTCCCCGTCAGATAAAAAACTGAACCCGTCAGCACACCTCTTGTCCCATACAAGCAGCGACCCCGTTAGCGGTTGATTGGCGAGGTTTGCTCCGAATATGATACGTTCACAAGGCATGTCGTACAGCCACGAAAGGTCAATGTGGTCGTCATTTGCAATCTTTTCTTTGTCTGTAGTGCCCCGGCTAAATCTTGAATAATCGGTATTCCATCCGTATCCATACGGCGGGTCGGTGATAATCGCATCCACCTTCGGCAGCAGCGGCAGCACGTCCCTGCAATCAGAATTGTAGATGGTGCAGTAATCGTCCTGATAGTAAGGCGTTGGCAAACCCATCACCGCACCCCCTCCAAATGCGCCGAGCACCGCGCATCCACCCGCGCACGCATCGCCGCAAGCCAGAACAGGTCCAGCACGCGCTCGGTGCAGTGCGCCTTGCCGCGCGAAACGTACCTGCCGCATGATTGGCAGCGGTTGCGCGGGGTCATGCTCCACCGCCCGCACTCTTCGTCAGCGCGTCCATCACGACGCAGCCGACGCGGCCTGTGATCCACGCAACGGGGCGCGTGCCGGGTGTGTGCCGGGTTGCAGTGACTACGTGCCCCCTGCTTGTCACCGGCCCGCCTACTACCGCGTGAAAGTCCACCACGGCGTTTATCTGGAAGTAGTCGGTCATGGCTACTCTACCTTTCTGCCGGGAGGCGTTGGCACGGGACGCGGTGGCGCGATGAGTATTTTCGCCCAATAGACATAGTACGCATCAACGATCCCTCTGGCTTCGTGAAGCGTGTAGGCCGTTCTCAGATGACCGCCATACTTTCCAATATCCCAAACCTCAAAGCGATTTGAGACGGCATAAACGTGTATGCAATCATGGCTTTCCCGCAGCCGCTCGGCCTCGCTTTCCGCCGTGACCGGCCGCACGTCTTGCCGCCCGCACCCGGCCAGCATCACGGCCAGCGCCGCAATCAGTAGTGTCATCGTCCTTGCCTTGCTCATGCTTCACCGCCCGCCTTACGCTTGCGTGCGGCCAGCATGTCATCGTATTCGCCGTCTGCGTAGTACTGTGCCCAATAGCGCCGCGCCTCTTTCTCGACAAACTCCCTGTCCTGCCCAGACGCCGACCACAGCCCGAGCTTGCAGTGGATTTCAAGCGAGCCATCAGGGAACAGTTTGCTTCCAGTGCAGTCGTGAAAACGATCTTCGCGGAACGCCTTAATCAACTGCGCAAAGTTCTTGCTACGACAGCCAGAGCATTCACACGTTGCTTTTTCGCCCTCGCGCCTCCCGCGCGCCAGCATGTCCTCGAATGCGTCGTACGCCTTGGCGTCAACAACAAGGTCGTCGCCGTGTTGCGCGACCATCACGTGGTCCGCGTCAACTTCAAACCCGCCCTCGCGTATCACCTTGAAGTGCCGCCCGCCCATCATCGTCCTTGCCTTTCTCATGTCCTGTCTCCCGTTGCTTTCCTGCCCCTCGCCGCGCACACCTTGCAGACGTTGCCAGCACCAAACTCGCACAGCGGAAACCACTGGCCGCACTGCGAGCACAGCCGATGCACCGTCATTTTGCGCCACCGCATAAACCTGTCAATCAGGTCCAGCGCCGCGCAAAACATTATGATTGCCAGGCCGATAATCACGTATCCCCAGCCGTTCATGTTCCGTCCCTCCTGTCGTGCCACGCATCTACTATCTCGGCCGCTGCGACTACCACCAGGATCGCGCCCACCACGACCGCCGCCAACAGCAACCGCCGCGTGTCGGGCTGTGCTAGTGCGTCTGCGATTGCGTCCGTTATTGCGCTCATGCTCCGCGCTCCTGCATCCGTTGCAATCTGTCTATCTCGGCGGCAATCAGCGCCCCGGCCTTGACGAGGTTTCGCACCGGGTCACGGCTTGGCTTCCACCACATATAGTCCCACGGCCAAAGCGCGGGGAAGTCTTGATTCGGAAACGCATGGCATGGTGCCGCATAGCACATCGCTGCGTAAGCCAGTTCGCCGTCCCTGTGGTTGGAGTCGTGCCCATCGTCGTGCCCCTCAACTTCAACCTGCCGCGCACGCTCTGCGCTGATCTGTTCCGCGCCTGTTTTCATGCTCCGTCCTCCTCCTTAACCGCCATATCCTTCTGCGCTTCTGCCTGTGCCAGCGTCGGCGGCTTGTCCGCGTCCAGCCGCGCGTAGTGAATGGCCGGCCGCAGGTCGGGCTGGGTTGCGCCCGGCCTATCCCTGAACGGTCCGCCAGTGCGCCCTTCATCGTGTCGCGCGACCTGCACCTTGCCGCATTTCCTGCATGTGCGGCGCGTAGCAAAACAAACGCCAAACCTCTTATCGCACAGCCGCTCCTCGTACCAGTCATGCACTGCTCAACCCGCCCACGCGCCAGTCCACTTTTTCCATCTCCGCCCGGCGCTTTGGGCGTTCGCAGTCTCCGTTCGCATACGCAATACCGCCAGGCTCGTTTGCGGAACATTCCATCCATGCGTCATGGCATTCGGCATGGGCATACACCGTGTCCCGCGCGCCTGCGTCGAAGTACAGCCACTTGGCGTATCTTTCGCCCGGTGCAATTATCTGTCCGCACCACGAGCACCGATGAATCTTGCCGCGCCGCTTCGTGTGCTCTGTCACCCGTCCGCAGTGCTCGCTCATTCAGCGCCTTTCAGTTCAGCCAACCAGTGCAGCGCAGACCGCGCCGCCAGTTTCGTGTTGTCGTCAAACCCGCCGTGTTCCCGCGTTGGCTGGTCAGCGGCCGCGATGTATTCCAGCAGCGCAACGGTGTCTGGCAGGCTTGCCGGATCGGCCTTTTTCGCCGCCTTGCGCGGGTCCAGCGTCATTCCGCGCCGCCTGTCACCGCCTGCGCCAATTCCACGGCTACCCGCTGCAACGTCTCGACGTACCCGCGCAGAGTCGTCGCTTCCGCCGCCGCAACCCTTGTCGCCGCCGCCTGTAGCGCGCCCTCAAGGCGCATGTAGTAGCGCGGCGCAACAAGCGTTACTTCGCCAGGGGTCTTTGCTTCCGACCCCGCCACGCGCACCGAGTGGAGCGTAAACCCGTGCTCGTACACGCCGATGCTGACGCCGTTGCCGCGCCACAACTCTTTTATTCCGTCCGTGCTTTTCATTCCGCGCCTTTCCGCTTGTCTTCCGCCCACCCCAAAATGGCAAGCGCGTCCGCAGTCGCAAGCGTCACTTTCAAGTGTGGGTGCCGCCGCGCCATCAGTTCCTTGATTGCATTCTTGCGCAACCGCTTGTGCGCCGTAAGGGCTGTTCGCTTTGCCTTGCCGTCAATGCCCTTCGTGACCGGGCGCGGCGGCAACGGTAGCGACGACATCCATGCGCGCGGCAAGGGCGTTTCAACCACCGGGATTCCAAGGCAGTACAGCGCCGCCTCCAAGTGCCCGCAGTGCCGCGCGAACGTAGCCGCAGCCGGGCCGGAATTGCCGGGCATGTACGTGCCGACCTTTTCGATTGCGCAACCAAACGGAGAAAACGACATGTCGCGCAGAAAGTCGCATTGCGCCGTCATGCCGGTCGGCATCTTCACTGCATGCACTATGCCGCTAATCTCGCGCCACGCAATCCCGCCGCCAGCTCCAGGGTCAATCGCTATCATCGGTTAGGCTCCTTGCTTGGGAATGGCAGAGAAGAAGCGAGTCCCGCCATTGCTCGGCTTAACCGTCATGTGGTCGAACCCCATCCGCGCCCCAAGTTCCGCCCATGCGGCGTTTGCGTTTTCCTGCGGGCCGCGCGGAATCCCGCATTGCAGCGCAATCATTCGTACCGGCCTGCACGCTTCCACGATTTTCGCACGGTCTGCTTTGGTCATTTCGTATTCTGTTCTGTTCATCGCTTCTTCTCCTTGTCAGGCACCGGCAACGGGTTAGGGCATCCCCTGATTTCGCGGTTGCCGCACAGCCATTCCGGCTCGTGCCCAGGGTTCCGCGTCCGGTAGCCGACGCCCTGCGTAAACACTCCAGGGTCAGAGCGCGGCCAGTAGCACGGCCTCCACGGGCAATCCTTATCGCATACAGATACGAGCTTTTTGACGTTCTTGTCCTTGACCTTCATCGGTTAGGCTCCTTGTCAGTTGTAATGTTCTGCGGGCGGGCGCTGATACGGCCACAACAATCCAGTCGATACGCGCATCGGGCGTTCGGGATCACCTGTGAGGAGGTCCAGTCTCCGCACAATGCTTGTTCTCGGTCCAGCCCTAACAAGCTGAACGACCTCGACTTGCCGGCAGCGGCCACGGCTCCAGTCATAGAACCTCAGATCCTTATCGACAGCCGAATACAGCGTTGTAGGGTTATCCCCCTCGCCGGCCGCGCAGGCCAGCCGATGCGCTGCGTTCTGCGTGGTGTGGCAGTGACGTGCTTGTCCGCGCGGCGGTCTGGGGGTTGCTGTCATTTTGCCCGTCATCAAACGACTTCGCTCTCCGCGTACTTCGTTGTCAGGGCGCGGTAATCGTCCCCGGCCGTCTTTCCGCACGCATTGCACTTCATGGCCGGGATTGCGTTCTGGTGGAAGTTGGCGTCATCGTACCCGGTTCCTTTTTCCGTTGCGCCGCAGTGCTCGCATTCGTAGACGCACCAGAAGTCGCGCCGATCCTGACTTGTGATTTTCTGTATCTTCATGCTACTTGTCCTCGAACGGCAACTGTTCGTCCGTTGCCGCGCCGTCGGTGTTGGGCGCAACATCGGCCGGCAGGATTGACTGAATGGTGTTGTACCCCTTGCCGTCCACCACGTAGCCCACAACCGCCTCTTTGCCCTTCATGGATTCGGCGGCAAACCCCAAGTCGGTATCAAACGTCCCGTACCAGTCGTCGCCGATCTTGACGCCCCACTTGCGCCATTGCTTCTTGGCGTCGGGCTTCGATTCCTTTACGCTGACGGCCTCCACAACGCCCGTGATGACCGTGACGCCCTCGGACTGTGCCGCTGGTGCATTCTTGGCCTTCGGCATCGCTATGGGTGCCTGTGTGGCCGCGTCGTCAATCAGGTCTTGGGTGAAGATATCCGCCGCCCCGGTGACGGTCAACGTCGCGTCAATGTGCGCCCGCTTCTTGGCCATCTTGAGCACGGTGTTGTAGACATCGGCAATGTCCTCGTTCTCGATCCTGTTTCCAGCGCCATCCTTCCGGTAGCGGTACTTCTTCTCCATCGTGGACCCGGACCCCACGCCCTGTCCGAGAAGCGCACCGTCAGGCCCGTACATGCTGCACGTCACATCGTACTCGCGGTGATCGTTTGGCAGTTCGGTGCGCTCAACTGCGAACTGCGGGACCAGCCTGAATGTCATGGCCAGCACGTCCGCCCCCGGCTTGAGAAGCACCATCTTCGACCCGCAACCCGGTACCGTGCCGTAGTGGGTGCCCTTCTTCATCACCTTGTCGAGTATCTGGTGGACGAGATTCACCCTGTCGGATACCTGCTTCAGCGACATTCCGCCGCCAGTGTCAACCTTCTGTAATGCTTGCGTCTCCATTCTCCGCCCTCCGTTTCGTTGTTAAAGTTGCTCTGCTACCCTACCGCCATGCCCTGTTCGGCGTAGAACTCCACGCCCGCCACCTTGACCGCGCCCTTCGTACTGCGGGCGAATGACTGCAATGCCTTGTCGTTCACGATCAGCCACTCACGCGGTACGTCTTCTGCCTTCGTGACCCGCGCCTTCCATGTCGTGCGGTACTTGATCCCTTCCACCTTCGGCGCTTCCGACTGCACGGCGATCACCGGGGCCACGACTTCCGCCGCCTTGTCTTCCAGCGATTCCGCCTTCTCGGTCTGCCCCTTTGCCGCCGCCGCCGCCGCCCGCGCCGCCAGCCGTTCACGCTCCTTGCGGGCCTTGGCTTCCGCCGCAGATTGCAGCTTGCGTTCCTGTTCGCGCCGGATGCGTTCCTGCGCTTCGTGCCACGCGCCCATCTTGCGCTTGACGCCGGATTCCGCCGCGGCCAGCGGGCCCAGCATTTCCTTCTCACGGGCGAGCACGGCCTGCCACGCCGCACGGGTCGACTTCTTGAGCGGGTCAAAGAAGGCCACAACCCGCTTCTGCGCCGTCTTGATGTCCTTCAGGAACGCCCCTGCGGCCTGGTATGACTCTGCCGACTGCACCGCCGTTTCGTCCGCCTGCCGTACCACCGGCAGAACCTCGCCTTTCAAGTCTTCCACGTTACCAATCTCTTGTTCTGGCATTCGTAATCCCCTCCTTGAGCATCCACCTATACACGTTAAGTACGTGCAGGAATGCGCTTTTTGCCGTCGTGAGTTTGTAGCGATTCGCCGTGTAGGATTCGTCGTCGTGCGTCTCTACTGCCATCCCCTCCCTTATCCGTTTGCCGGTTTCTTCCTGATATGCGATTGCGTATGCTGCGAGCTGGAGCACGGCCGTCTTGGTGACGCTACCTTTCCAGTCAACAATCAGCGGCGCTCGGTCGAGCGTCGTGAGCATGTCCAGCGTGCCGCAGAACTGGTGCTTGTGAGACTGGACGCGCAACTCGATCCTTTCGGGGATGAGCTTGAAATCTGACACGTACCGGAGTGCCGCCCGCACCCGGCCATCAATGCATGGGTCAACATCATCGTGCTTGCAGGCGTCCATCAACCGTTGGGCAGTCCAGGCATGAGCCGCACTGCCGCGCTCCAGGTACCACGGATCACACGCCCTTTGCGGAAACACGGCATTGATGATGTCGGTTACGTGCGGCAGCGACTTGTCAGCCTGTTTCGCCATCTTCGCCCTCCGGTTGTTCCGCCGCGTCCACTTTCGCGGGACCGGCCTTGAGTCGCGCCAGTGCATCCGCCCAAGTCGTGCCGATGTACCAGGTCATTCCGTTCACATACACACTGCACTCCGCGTCCGTCCTGCCGTCTTGGTGCCGCGTCAACTCGTACTTAATGGCGAAGTACCGCCCGTCCGCGAACTGCGCCAATTTGCCTTTTGCTTCCTCGAATGTCATTCTGATCCCCCCTCGGTTTCCGCGTCCGCCTGCGCGATACGCCTGCGGTGCGCAATCCATTCGTCAATGTTCTCCCAACTGCCCCACGCGCCGAACGGAATAGCCAACAGCCAATTCGCCCACTCGGCAAGTGCGGACAGATTGTTGGAGTCCGCGTATATAATAGACCCGCGGAAAGCGTTTGCCAGCACGTTGCGCAGGAACGCCTCCGGCGGCTGCCCGCGCTCAACGTACGCGCGGGCGGATTCCTGCATGTGTAGCGGCAGGCGGGTGTAGTCGATGTTGTCGCTCATATCACGCTCACTCCCTGAATCGCCCTGTGTTCATTGCAGTGCGCGGCGCAACAGTAGCCGCCGTTGTGCGCGGTCATTTCGTCGCACCCCGGCAAGGTGCACTTGGTTTCCTTGCGCGGGGCGGGTCGACGCGGTAGTCCGTATGGGCCGAGCCCTCTGGTGCCTACCATCGCGCCCTGCACCAAAAGCGGCCAAAATATGGGTTTCATTCCGTCACCGGCTTCTCGTCAGACACCTTCCACACGCGCCATGAGACGCCTTTTTCCACATTGCGGGCCGTAACCATAACGCCCTGCTTGCGGGCCGTTGCGCGCACCGTGAAATAGTGCTTGCGCGCAACGACGAAGCTGTCGCCGGGCTTCATCGCGTGCAGTGCGTCCATGTACGCTCGGGCCATAGACACCGGAATCGGCATATTGTGGTCTACCTTGATCTGCTGTTTAAGCGTTGCCTTCATATCTCCCCCTGGTTAATGGCGGGCGCGGGACTGCTATCTATCAGTACATTTCCCCCGCGCCCGCCCTGGTTTGCTTTTGCGCCGTTTGGTTCACTGCTTCGATAGGCGCCCCCTTTCGTGTCCTGCTTTTGCCGCAACGCCCACGCGGCGATTACTACCGCAGCGGGAGTTGCCAATAGCCATAGGTGCGCGGCGATCATAACGATACGCGCTATGGTTATCACTGCGCCCCCTTCAGCGCCGCGCGGGCCAGGCACTGCACGTTTGGCAATTTTGCTTCTGGATGGGCACAGTACTTCAGCGCCGCCCGCAGCCGCGCGTTGTCGGCAACCAGTGCATTGTATCTAGGCGCTTCCGGCAACGCCGCCAGCGCCGCCTTGCACTCCGCCTCTACCGCACGCGCGCCGGGGCTGTCTTTGCGGTTCAGGGTGGTCATGCCTTGTTCCGTTCTGCCCATGCTTCCGGCGTCCAGTAGCCCAACGTCACTGTCCGGCTGAAGCGGTTGTACTTGTTGCGGTTGCGCGGACGCTGCCGCAGAGTACCCGCAGGAACGTGAAAGTTCCAACTGAAATGCTTGCCCGACCTGTGTTGCATGGCCGCATTCATTGCCGCAATCGCACTATGTGTAAACCAACTCATTTCTCCCCCCAAATTATCCGCGCCACCACAGCGCCGGTTTGCACCTCCACCTTGTCCCGTAGTCGCCGCTGCTCGTAGTAGTCCGCAACCCACGGCGCAAAGCCAACCACGAGCCCGGCCGCGTCCTCGAACCGCAACTCCAGGTCGGCCGCGGTTGGCAAATGCTTGGCGTTGGGGTCGCTCATGGGTTGGCATTGTCCCAATCTTCCCGCGCAACCGTATCGGCTGACGGGCCAGTGTTCCCGTTGAAGTTCAGATCGCGCTTGGTTGATGGCCCCTTCTTTCCGCAATGCGGACAGGCATAGCGCGTGTATGTCGGATGCACGTTGCCGACAGGATGTTGCGCCACCGGGCGCGTTCCGCATTCGCTGCAAACTCTCATCGTCCGCCCTCCGTTGTTGTTCCGCCGTTCATGGTGTTGCGCGTGCTTGCCTACCCCTTGTCCCACCTGCGCGACTTGCATTCAGGGCAGCACTTCGGGCGGCGCTTGCGGGCCTCCCACGTGTACCCGCAGACGAGGCACTTCTTGATGACGATTCGTTTCTTCTTCATGCGGCGGTTGTCTCCTTGTTCTTTTTGCCGGGAAACATGAGCCAGTCCCCGTCATCTTGCAGTTCCTTGTGCGCTGGTTCGCACGTTGTCAGCCCTGGATTTATGCACGGCATGAGGTCACAGAGCGAACACCCGCAATCTATCGCAGGATCGCACAACCCATCATATCCGTTTTCGGTGAGCCATGCTGCCGTGATCGTCAAAATCGAACAAGGGCTTGCAGTCGCACCTTCGGAAGTCGCGCTTTGGTTCTCCGTTGTCATGGCGTCAAACTACTAGTAGTAGGCGTAGTAGTCAAGCTATTTCTTGCACATTTCTCGCACCTGAAACGCAAGGGGTTAATCGGCAAGGGGTTACGGGCGAAAATAAGTTGCTGTTACCGCAAAAGCCAGTCAACAGCCCGCAGCCAAAGCGGCCTGCGCGGTATGCGCTTGGTGCTCGGCGTGACGAACCGGATGGGCGGCGATACGCGGACGTGCGTTGCCGGGTTGCGCGTGCGTGCGTAGGAGTGCAGGTCGTGCTCGTCGGTCATGGCGCATCCCCCTCCAGCGGCGTCCAGTCCGTCGTCATGTCGGGCGTCCACAGCGGGTAATGCTGCCACGTCGGGCGGTTGCGTGCCCACCACGCGCCTATGCGGACGCCGCGATAAACCGCCCACACCTTCGCCCGGTTGACCTTGTGCCGGTCGTGCTCCATGATCCACAGCATTGAATCTTGCAGCCGCCAGTCAGCGTACAGTCGCGCCGTGTTCCGCGCTTCACCGGGCGGCAGCATACGCGCCACAGAGCACCCGTGATCGTGGTCCGCGTAGCACGGCAGGAAGTCCGTATCCACAGGCGGATAGAATACGTGCGGGCCGCTGCGACCATCCAACAGCATGTCCGTTGGCGCTTTCCCCGCGCGCATCGTTGAATCGGTGTAGACTACGGGCGCACCCAGGCGAAAGCGGCACCCGTAGATTTTGTGCGGCAAGTGTACGAGGTGCGTATCGCCCGCGCCGAATCCTTGTTGTGTCATGGCGTCACCGCCTATGGGTTGTTCAGCTTGGTGTTGATCTGCCCCAGTGCGATTTTGATTTCTCCCAGCGTCTCGCCCTGCTGTTCAAGCTGTACCGAGTTGCGGGCAATGTTGGGTCCGATTGCGGCCATGTCCCGCTCAACGCAAATGATCCGGTCATGGTCTTCCGTGCGGGCGACACTCACGTCTGCAATGCTCTGTTCGTGGTCCGTGAGTTGCCGCCCGTGTATTCCCAGGGTGACGGCACCGCTTACGCAGCCCGCGACGAAAACGCAGGTCAACCCTATCATCACCCGTCCCGGCCCGTCGCCTTGCTGTGCTGGCATGATGCCCTACCTCCCGTTTCCCGTTCCCTGCACGCTATCGCCCAACGCCTTAACCGCCGCGCCGATTGCCCGCGCTTCTTTGCTGTCACTTGATTTGTGGTACTCTGCCGCCACGAAAGCCGCGCGCCCGTTCAGCTTGCAGATCACGGCGTCCGCCTCAGCCGCGCACTTCTGCGCCGACTGCCCGAAGCCAAACTGGTAGTAGAGCACGTCCGCGCCCCAGGACACGGCAGGCTCCCAGTGGTCCGAACCCAAGTGCACGCCGCACCGCTTATCAGGGGCCAACCGCTTGCACTCCGCGATCATGGCCTGCATGTGGTTCCGCCGCGCGTCCTCGTCCGCTTCCAGTCCCGCAACGTACTCGTCGACCAAGTCGCCCAGGTTCTCGACGCACGCGCCGACGTGGAACAGCATACGCTCGCGTGAGGCGCTTGTAACGGCCCCGCCGTCGTCTGCGGTCAACCATAGCACCACGGCAAGCCCACGCGCCCTACACCGCTCCAAGACGCTCCTGACGTGCTTCACGCGGTCGGCGTGCACAACCTGCCCGAACTTGTTATCGGCGTAGATGGTTGTCGGCAGCGGCGATCCATCCCGCTCATTCTCCGCGAAGATCCAAACCACGTTGCACCCGCCGGCCTGCATCCGGTCAAGCAAGCTCTCCACGTAATCCGGCGTTGCGCCAAGGTAGGCCATATTCATGCACCGCACGCCCGCGTTGTCGTACAGGAACTCGGCGCGTTGATCTTGCAGCACGGCCGCAACGTTGGTATTTGCGGGCACCACCGGCAGAACCACCTTGCCCTCCACGATGTCCCGCAACCGCTGCGCCTGCGCCCACAGGTCGCGCACTTCCTGTTCGTCAACTGACTGCGCCCATCCCGTCACCGTGGCCAGCGCGCCGTCGAACCAGCCCTTGTCCAGATTGCTCGTCGCGCACCCGCCGCACAGCACTACCGCCGCCAACACCGCCGCCAACATTGCCGCCATCGCTGCATTCTTCATCGCGTCCTCCTTTGGTTATCCGTCGCCTTTTCCGCCGCTGTCGATCGCCTCCTGGAATGGTATGGGGTTGGGGAAGATCACGGGTGATCCCCTGACTTTTTGGTCCAGAACGTATAAACCTCGTTACTCGTCAGCACTGACGACCAGCCGCCCATGTCGTCCACTTTGCCGTCATAGTGCGAGTTTCCGGCAGCAAAGCCCCCAAAGAGGTATGGCGCCGCCATGGTCAACGACCCGGCGGAGATGGCTACGCTACCCCCATACACACCGTCTAGATAAAACCGTGCATCGGGCGTGGCTCCGTTCTCATACGTCAGCGTTACCATGTGCCACTCCAGAATAGGCATAGCAACGTATCCTGTGGCGGTGCCTTTCAAAATCCCAC
>Ga0207997_1001522_pt1 | contig 11947 bp, 9 predicted proteins | sample AntAceMetag02UKN_FD_184777 | JGI IMG/M metagenome (GOLD analysis project Ga0207997, IMG submission 184777) | Saline lake microbial communities from Ace Lake, Antarctica - Antarctic Ace Lake Metagenome 02UKN (SPAdes) (version 2) | ecosystem: Environmental > Aquatic > Non-marine Saline and Alkaline...
AGAACCTTACCGTTGTAATGATCCTTTTCTTTGTACTGTATCTCAGGACCATTCGGTGTTGGAAAGACCCTTTGCTCGACTTTACCTCTTAGAATAGTGATATACATACCTTCTCTAACGTCATCCATCTTTAATTTACGCTTCATGTTCGTACCTCTTCTTTAAAAATATTAACACTCTACCTTTTTAAAAAAATCAATGACTGGAAAAATACGCCCGAGAGGAGTCGAACCTCCAACATTTTCATTCTAGGTGAAAAAAGACTGCCAATTGCTTCACAGGCGCGTAGAGAATTTTATTGATCTAGCATGGAAAAATTCTGTAAAACCATGAGGTCGTACCTAAGCAGAATAAGAGATTCGGACTCTCACCTCATGCTCGGCAAGCATGCATGCTACCGTTAACACCAATTCTGCACTAATCTTTTTTCGAAAAATCTAAAATAAGCCCTACAAATCTTATATATCTATGTCCTAATCATCATTGGGATTTAGATCATGGACATCTTAAATTGCAAAATAGACCAGCATTCAGTTCATGAACCAAACGCTGGGTTAAAATCCTTTTTTTACTGAAAATTTCATTTGGTAAAAACAGTTCCCTATGTACACTTAGGAAATACGAGAGACAGGATTCGGACCTGCAACATCCACATTGGAAGTGTGGAACTCTAGCCAATTGAGTTACTCTCGCTTCTATTTTAAAAAGTTCAACGACTGGAAAAATAACAAGGTAGGAGTCAAACTCACTTCATCATTGCACCAAGGCTTTTTTCATTAACCTAGTACAACTTTACTTCGAATGTACACGCAGTATTAAGAGGTCAAGGAGGGAGTCGAACCCTCTTATTCGCTTTTGCAGAGCGATACTTAGCCGTTCGGACACTCGACCAAAATAGAATATTAAAAGGTTTTGCATTATTAAACCACTAGGACCCAGAAAATATTTTATATTACCAAATTAAAAAGGTCAAAGGAGCGGATTCGAACCGCCACACTCAGATTCACAGTCTGATATGCTACCGTTACATCACCTCTGACATAAAAATGGGGATACTCAGATTCGAACTGAGAAGACTCCTGCTTAAGAGGCAGGTGATTTACCTAATAATCTTCATCCCCAAATTATATTAATTTGTAGCTTTTTGCCCACTTCCTTACAGCATTATCGACAAAAAAGGTTCGATACCTTTAATAAAAATAAAAAAATAATGAGCATGAGAGGATTCGAACCTCCAACGTTCCGAAGAATCTGGATTAAAAGTCCAGTGCAGCCTGCCGTATCTGCAACATGCCCGTATGGAACCTAGTGGATTTGAACCACTACTTTACAAATTATGAGTTTGCGGCACTGCCAATTGTGCTAAGGTTCCCATTCAGTGTTACCTTTTTTAAAAATTCAACGACTGGAAAATGGTGACTCCCAGAGTCGAACTGGGTCCTTCGGTTCTTCAAACCAACGCTAAATCCCCATCAGCTAAGCCACCGTAAAATCTGGAGACAGGATTCGAACCTGCGTGGGCATACGCCGCTAGTTTACAAGACTAGTCCCTTCAACCACTCGGGCACTCCAGAATAAATTAATAACTTTTACCTTCAACCTGATTAAATGGAGCCTATGGGAACTCGAACCCATCGTACTTCACGCTCTCACGCTTCACTACCACCAACGAGGCGGCCCCTTTGCAGTTATACTCAGCAATTTGAGCTAGTCTATCTTTCACTTACGATCCCGATAGAATGGAGAGTAGGGGAATCGAACCCCTATTTCCAGGTTGCAAACCTAGCTACTTCCCGTTAGTAATGAACTCCCCAGGATATCACTTAACCTAAGTGCTATAAATGAAAATAAAGCGGATGTGTTATAGGTAAAAAGTGTTTAGCGCTCTAACCAGCTGAGCTACAGGTCAACCTAAGCTTTCCTGGTCCGATTCGAACGGACGACCTCTCGTTTAGCATACGATAACTTTTACACATTCAACCCGCTTTAGTTATATTTTGTGCTTTCTTCCCCTTTTCGCCATCGATAATGTCGAAAGCGATACGGTCATTGTTTTCTGGAACATACTTTTCTTTCATCTCCGTGTAGTGAATAAATACATCTGATCCTTCATGATCAACAAAACCATATCCCTTTTTCTTGTCATATCAACGAACATTACCTGTAGGCATTATGTAATCTCTCCGATTCAGTGTTAGCTAACAGGATCTTATCGGAATATCTTTCACTTGTAAAGATAAAAATAACAGATGTGTGAACAATAATAAGCGTATATAAATTTGGGAGTTGAACCCAAGATTTAGCGATAACTTATAATCTTCAACCTGTTATATCTCTCAGAGAGGATTCGAACCTCTGTTCTTCTGGTCCCAAACCAGACGGATTACCAAGCTTTCCCACTGAGAGGTGCTAAAGAGTTGAAAAATGAGGAAGCGGAAGGACATTTAAATGCTGTTTACACTCTCATGCCGATGCGCTTCCATTAATAGCGGGGGTTGGATTTGAACCAACGCAGATATTTCTATCATACTGGCTTATGAGACCAGTGAGCTAAACCAGACTACTCGACCCCGCGATATAATTTTAAACCAACGACATCACTTTTGTCTATACGTCTATATCAAAAAGTATCATTGGCGAGTATTGCTTAATAAAGAGAAAAATGGTGTACGGGATAGGCATCTCACCTATCAGCTTTTGCTTTTTCGGGGGAGGAATTAACAACTGTTTTTTACTTAAACTACCGAACATATATTGGTATTCAGGAAAGGACTCTCACCTCTGTTTCTCCCCTCCGAAGTGGGGAGTGCCTTAGATCAGACGACCTGAATATTTATTATTGGTGCACGAGGCAGGGATTCACACCCCCATCTCTCTAGTTTGAATCTCCCCCACCACAAGGGTAGGGGTTTTCTCAGACTAATATATATAAAACGCCTGTGGATGTGTAGAAGAAATTGGAGCCTCCCAGTTATAGTAATCTCTATGAGATCACGTCAGGGAAAATTTAAAACAAAGGGAATTTGGAACGCAAAGCCTGAAGTATGTTTCAACCCAGGTTTTCTCGAAACTTCTTAGTCTCCCCTTCAAACATATTAGCTTGGCGTTAGCCTCATTTTGAATCTTTCCTAAGTTGTTTCTTCGATACTCACATGCTTTTCCATTCAGATATCGATAACCAATATCAATCAACCCACATATAAATATTTAAAAATACGGATGTGTGATTGCGATAGAGTGTAATTGAAATTTTAAGGTTCGATAACTCTGTTGCTTCAACCCGTATTATATTCTCTCTATTAACTTGTCAAATTGTAATCCACACATAATATTTACTATCATTGCCATTACTACTATGCTTATTACTATATCGTCTTTTCTTTCGCTTGTCAATACTCTTTTTCTTATTATTTTAAATTTTCGGAAAAAATAATAACCCTACTTTACCTAATTCGGTGTTAGCAAAAGGGTTATGGAGATTCGGTGTGAGGAAAAATACCTAATAAATCTTTCTGTGGTAAAAATCAAGATGAATTTAAGAGAAAATTCTCAGTTGATCACAACCACTCAACAGGAGAAGTTCGTGGTCTTCTATGCAATAGTTGCAATAAAGCAATAGGTCATGCTTTCGATGATATCTCTATTCTTCAAAACTCTATTTCCTATTTAAATAAATACTCTGAAGGGGAGTCGAACCCCTGTCAATAGATCGAGAATCTATTATCCTGCCATTAGACGACCAGAGCTTGGCGGGCAAGAACCGTGTATAATCCCTTTACTCCTATACTCCCTTGTATAGGAAACCCTAATAGCCTGACGGGGAATCGGACCCCGATCTCCAGATTGAAAGTCTAGTATCCTTGCCGTTAGACGACCAGGCCATAGTTTATTATGTGCTGTGTGGCAATAGAGATAGGGAGATTCGAACTCCCAACTGACAGACCTTATGAAAGTCCCGCTCTTCCTATTGAGCTATATCTCTGTAATTTTTATAATTATGTCTGAGAAAACCCCTACCCTTGTGGTGGGGGATGAATCAGACATATAATCAGCCGTAGGCTGATGTTTTACGGTCAAGTTCTTTAAAAAGTAAATATTTTCACAATTCTTAAAGTTTTTAAAGGAATTAGTCGATAAACTTATAATATATAAGTAATAAATACTTAAAAACCACTTTAAAGTATTTCTAAAATATTATAAGAGTAATTTTCTTCTTTCTTTAGTGGTTTTTAGGAATTAGATTTTACTCTTTTTTTGTGTCTTAAACTATGAAACATAAAGCATTTAAATTTAGATTAGTCCCAACACAACAACAAAAAGTTTTGATTAACAAAACTTTAGGTTGTTGTAGATTTTTCTATAATCAGATGTTAGAAGAAAAACAAAATAAATATAAGAATAGTGATAAGTCTAAATGTAAAACTGAGAAAGAGTATAAAACAGACTTTCAGTTTCTTAAAGAAGTAGATAGTATTTCACTACAACAAACAAGAATAGACTTACAAACTTCTTATACCAATCTCTTTAGAAAGATAAAGTTAGGAGAAAAAACTTCTTTAAGGTTTAAATCTAGACATAATCCTAAACACTCTTACAGGACTATAAGTATTAATAACTCTATTAGAGTAGAAAATAATTATATTAAACTACCTAAGTTAGGTTTTGTTAAGTTTAAAAAGTCTAGAGAAGTATGTGGTAAGATTAAGTCAGTTACTATTTCTAAGAATATCTTAGGCAGGTTTTATATTTCAGTCCTTTGTGAAACAGAGATACAAGAATTACCTAAATTAGACTCTCAAATAGGAATAGATCTAGGTTTAAAAGAATTTTGTATTACTTCAGATAGTGAGTTTGTAAGTAATCCTAGGTATCTTAGAAACTCAGAAGAGAAACTTAAAAAGATTCAAAGAATCTTTAGTCATAGAGTTAAAAATAGTAAACGTAAGTTTAAACAACAAAAGAAACTTTTTAGAATACACGAGAAGATTAGGAACCAGAGATTAGATTTTTTACATAAACTGTCAACTAAACTAGTTAGCGAGAACCAAGTAATTTGTTTAGAAGACTTACAAGTAAAAAATATGGTTAAAAATCATTGTCTAGCAAAAAGTATTTCTGATGTAAGTTGGAGTAAGTTCGTAGAATTATTAAAATATAAGTCTGACTGGTATGGAAGAGAATTAGTCCAGATAGATAAATTTTTTCCTAGTTCAAAGACTTGTAGTAATTGTGGAAATATTAAGAAAGATCTAACTCTTAAAGATAGAGAGTATAATTGTAGTTCCTGTGATCTAGTAATAGATAGGGACTATAATGCAGCTCTAAATATCTTAAAAGAAGGATTAAGAATATTAACAAAGAACTGTCGGGACGACAGGGTTAGCTCACTAAATATACAAACATTAGTTTGTAGTTCGTGAGAATCCTCCACCTTTATGGTGGAGGAGGTTCAATGGGATATTTTCGAAAGATCGTTACGGCCGTCGCCACCATCTTTATTGCAGGAATCGAACCTGCCACCTACCAATAGGCAATAAACAGAAAATAATGGAATCGAACCATCAACCTAAATGGCTGGCAGAGTTTTCAAGACTCATTGGGGACCTTCCCCGCTATTTTCTAAATAATTATCAGAATAAAAGTTTTTTACAAAAAAATAAAGGATTTCTTCTCCGTATTTAGAATATTAATATATAAAGGAGAACAAATATGAAAAGAAATAAAAGAGCTACTACTACAATTGTTTGTGAATATTGTAAAAAAGAAAGTCAAAAAGAGACTTATGATATTAAGATAACTAAACATAATTTTTGCTCTCAAAAATGTAACGGGCTATTCCAAAGAAAAAGAATAAAAACTATTTGTGGAACTTGTAGTAAACCTGTTGAAACAAAGCCTTCTATATTAAATAGTTCTAAATCAGGAAAAGTATTTTGTTCACAGTCTTGTGCTGCTTCTTATAATAATAAATTAAAACGTAAGTCTCGTAGATCTAAAATAGAGAAGAAATTCTGTGATTTATTAGTTAAAGAATTCCCTAACCTTGATATCTTACCAAATGATAAAACTATGTTAGATGGACTAGAGGCAGATATAGCTATACCTAGTCTTAAACTGGCTATTGAATGGAACGGTATAGTTCATTTCAAACCTATTTATGGTCAAACTAAATTAAACAAAATACAAACTAAAGATGCTGAAAAACTAGAAATAGCTGCTGATAAAAATATTAATCTAATAGTTATACCTGATCTAGTCTCTAATGATAAAATACTACAACAAGCTTTTAATGATGTAAAAGTGATTATAAATAAATTATAACAAATGGAAGAGATAGGATTCGAACCTACAAGTCGATTAAGAAGATGGGTTACAGCCATCCGAGCCACCAATTGCTCAACTCTTCCTTAATAAATAGGTATGCTGTTACGCCAAAAGAAGCTAAGTATCGAAATACTTATCTTACCGCAGACAGTTCACAGTCGATCCTATATCTAACTCCAACACTGACAGAATAATATAGAACCCTCAAATTTAATTGAGTCTGACACCCCTCGATATCTCATCGATAGGCACTCTACTTGAGTTATGGTTACGCCTCTACTTTTTAAAAGATGGCTGCTTCTAAGCCCACTTCCCTATTTAAACCGCCCGTATCGGATTTGAACCGATATTACCTTCCTCGACAGGGAAGTGCATTATCCAGTTATGCTAACGAGCGAAAATAACACAGATATGTTATGAATAAAAGTGGGAGTTTCGAATCTCCCGAGATTGGGTCCGAAGACCGAATCGATAAACCGATAACTTTAATTCTTCAACCTGTGGAATACCCGATACTGGACTCGAACCAGTGCACATTTGCTTGTAGGGCAAAGACCTTAGCCGCTAGGAAAATCGGGTGTAAAAGCAGATATGTGATAGGAATAAAGTGTTTTTACGCGTGCTGCCATTACACTAACTCCCGATCAATAACGGGAGTGAAAGGATCGAACTTTCTCTTCGGCTTCCGAATAGCGATAACTTATTCACATTCAACCTGCTTTAAATAGGACCTACTGGTTTCGCGCCAATCTCTTACGCTTATCAGGCGTATGTTCTTACTAAATGAACTAAGGTCCCAAAACATGAGAAGTCGATTCGGTGTTATAAGAACTCAAAACTCCAAGGTCTTATAACTGCGAAGACTTCCCATGTGTAATTTACAAAAAATTTAACACAGTGTGTGCGACTTACTGCCGCCCCTATTAACTTTTTAAAAGATCTAACTAAACTCTAGCGGTAGGACTCGAACCTACGATGAGGGATAACCCCTAACAGATTAACAGTCTGCCGCCTGCTACCAACTCGGCTACACTAGAATATTATTTACTTTTTAAACAAGGGTGGTAGGACTCGGACCTACGCTCTTTGGGATCAAAGCCCAATGTTTTAGCCAACTAAACTACACCCTTCTAAATCTTCACCACATCTACACCAAGGAGTACAGAACCCATACTTCTCCGCAAGATTATAGAAATCAAGATACTCTTCTTGCTTCTCACTGATCTTTGCTGATTCTTTTATAAACTGTTCTGTTGTCATTATTTCATTATCCATTATTATTTTTAAGCATAAAAAAAGACGACTACTTTTGTAGTCGCCTTTGAACGAGAAAAAACTATAGATTCAAAAGCGACTACCCTGATTCACCTTTATTCCCAGGGTGAGACCAGAGCATATCAACACGTTGGCCCACAAAAGCATATCTATTAATAGGATACGCAACCAATGTGCCTTGGCTACTACATAATATATGTTCAACTGATTGTCTGGTTATGATAGTCATTCTCTTGCTAATTCCTTAATATTTCTCTGTTCAAAAAACTATTACTTACTCTATTATTATATACTTCGACAAAATCCTTTAAAAACTTTAATAAAAATTAAATTTATTTTAAAAATTTATAAATACCTTCGTTTTTATTTATTTTTTCAAAATAAATAATGAAGAAGATAACAAGCAGTGATTAACCACTAGTCACCTTCTTCTAACAAATCTATCAAACTTGTCGGCATGATTGATTTGATTATTACTAAACTATAACATATTACTTTCGCTTGTCAACCCCTTTTTTAAATAAAAGTCAGATTCCTGACAAAACCTAAGAATCTGACTTCGGAGGAGGGTGATGAAAAGTTCTTTAATTTCAATTATTAGTATTATACCATATTACTTTCGCTTTGCAAGAACTATTTTCAAATTTTATAAAAAAATAAAATGACAGGAAGTTTTATTCTATTTTTCCTATTATGGTTTACGTCCCTACTCTACCAAAGTATTGTAGTATTTTACTCCCTAATTACACTTCGGGCTTTACCCTCATCGTGTTTTACCATAATCTTTTGGACGTTTCTAGAGTTTGTCATTTTAATATTGCATTGATTATACCAGATTGCTTTCACTTGTCAATAATTTTTCTATTTTTATATTTCTATGAAATATAATTTCTAATACTATTTAACAAATCCTTTTTATTTTTTTGTAATAGATTCCATTATCTCACCTTAAACTTTTAAAATTTTTTTGACTAGCCAGTTAAGTACTTCGGTATCGGAGGGTGATAAGTAGGTAAAATTGACCTTTTGCATACTTAGCACTTGGAGATAACGAAGTACTTAACGTCAATTAGCACACATATGCTAATTGTAAAATTTATACTGAATTTATGAAAGAACATTTATGAAAGAACGTCAAAAAAATTTTAACAAATTCTCTTTCGCTTTGCAAGAACTATTTCTAACTTACTATAATATCGTTAGGATTTACGTCCAGCTCATCCCAGTTATTACCACTGAGATCTACCAGGTCACCATCATATCTAATATTAGATACATACCTAATATTAGATACAATAAATTCATGACTATATCCAACTTTTTTGACCCTATCACCTACATTAAAATTGTTACCATAATGATCTGTAGCCATAATAACCTTTCTATTCTAATCCAAACATTTTACCAACACCCTCATTAAGCTTTGTCAAAAGACTTTTTTTAGGACCAAGATTATTAAGGTCTATACCCTGTTGCTTAGCACAATTAGTAACATGCTCCCTATATTCAGAGTCATTATAATCAGGCATACCACCAGCATCAACCGTGACGAAACCACTTGCTGTCATAGCTTTAACACGTCTAGGGCCATTCGGTGTTACAACATACTCCACAACACCATCATTAGTATGCCTAAACAGTGCTGTATTATCAGTAGAACCATACCTATGCTTAGTGCCTACTTCTACTCTAAATACGCCATTCTCATCAGTTTTAACTACATTCAGTGCTATGTCTACCAAATGAGGCAATGAAGTACCACCCTTAATAGTTTTATCATCCTGATTTAACTGACCTAATAAGATAGTATGACAATCCATATCATGTGTTGCCTTCTTCAATCCTGGCTTACCATCAATACCCTTGATAAGACGCCTAGCCTCTTTCTTATTACCATTCTCAAACTCTTCTATCTCATTGACACTATCAATAAAGATAAGCTTAGGTTTAACCTGATAGATGATCTTTACCATTTCATCTATCTTATTCTCACCACTACAATAAATCTTATCATATTGCTTAGTATCTTTTGCCCAAGAAGCAAAATCAGATAATGGAGATTCTGTCTGAAAATATAATACTACTCCATTAATATAGTTAGTGCTGAACCTCTTAGCAACTTCAATACATAATCGACTCTTACCTACACCACTCTGACCTGCCCATAAGCTAATCTTACCCTTAGGCATACCAAGATTATACTCAGGCAAATCATTTACACCATACAGATAGTCAAGTTCAGGAAACCATGTCATGTTCCTTGGAGTTGGCTTTGCTTCAATCTCAGATAATTTTTTTACATTAGTCATATTCTACTTTTTGAAAAAATTCAACGCCTGGAAATGTTAAAAGATATGTCTAAATAAGAATTTTTCAAGCTATGCTTGAAATTCTATCTTTTTCTACTAAATCCTTTTTATTTTCCCGAAAATATTATACAAAAAATAACCAATTAATAGGAAGAGGGAAAATATCTATAGAAAGATCATCAATACTTACCCAATAATGATATAACATAGATAAAAAAGGCAATAATGTAATCAAATATAATATTAATACTATAAAATATTGTTCTGCTTTTAACAATGCTACAATGCCAAAAGACCCCACAATCGATAATAAAACAAATAAGACTCCTGAATCCTCAGAAAACCATCTAGATATTTGCAAACTAATAATACATGAGGGGAAAAATAAACAAGCGTATACTAAAGTATAGCAAAAAACACACATACCAGCTACACCAACAGCATCGTTTTTCATTTCACTATAACTACTCATATCTTTAATACTCCAATATAGTTAATGTTCTTGTTCTATACTACTGAAGTAAAAATCTCATCGCCTGGAACTAATCGGGATGCTTCCATGTCCCAAGAATATTCCTATGAAATGCTTTATATTTTTTGCGGAAGGACAATACATCTTTACTAAGAAACTTTCCTATAATCTTTCTACTTAATAACTTATAACAAAAATACTCTATATATTTACAGTTCTCAGGTATAAACTCCTCAATCTTCTCCTCAAGAGCTTTCTTATCCTTCTTTAACTGGCTTATCTGGTTCAATAGGTCATTTTTAATTTTTTCCGAGGAAAGAGATAAAGCACTAAATTCATAACTCTCCCTCTCCCTAACATATCCCAACTCCCACCTCTTATTTAATATAATCTGATCAGAAATAGATACATTATAAGGATTATCTCCCAACTCCTTATCTCCTAACATCGCCTCATGACCTAACTTCTCTGCCTCTTCTAAATTCATATTATAAAAGAATAGATCAAAGAAGTGGTCCTCTTCTAAATTTAAACTTATATCAATATCTAAACCACATATATCACATATTATATGACCATTATTAATATCTATACTATTCTGATTACACTTATAACATATCATTCAAACACCTCAATTTATAACTTTATCCTTGGTTATAATAGTACCTATAAATTTGTAACTAACATATTTCCTCTCATGCATAGGAAATTTAAACCTACTAAAATCTCTTATGGGTAATGCCTCTTCGATCTTCGAATATGTCGATAATCGATAAAAATAACAACCATTAGGGAAACCACTTTTATTTATTCTCTTCATATCGACAGCACTACGTACCTGCATTAACTTATAACCAGTAGGATGAAGTTTATTTAACCTCTGGAAAAATACCATATTCTCCTGTACCCTACCAATATAATCTTTACATCTTGGTGAATCTATCCTACCGCTCTTACCCTTAAATTTCTCCCAAGCAGTCATTTTAGCACCATCCCTGTTAATAACCTTACTCGACATAATCTCTTCCATCTGATCAAGTATGCTAGCCAAACTATGCCACTTGTTAACTCCCAATAAAAACATACTGTAAATCTGATAATAATATACACCTTTGCGATAGGGATTAAAAAAGTAATCGCCTGCATTCTTACTTTTTGACTTACTCACAAATCTTATTTCTTTTAACCACTTATTACGTGCTAAGACCATTTCCTTTTCTGTCATATGATATTTTCGTATTTTTGTTTTCTTTCCCCTATTATTAATTACTTCCTTTCCAACATTTTTAGGATCATAAATAATATCTAACATTGTACAAATCCCTTTCTATAGTAATATAAAATAGCAGCTGGAAAAAATACACATTTGATTTTTTTCCAGGCAGTTGTATTTCTATAATAGTATCATCTTTTAATCACTTTTGCAAGAAAAATCTTGGCCCTGGAAATATTTAATTTTTAAAACTTTTCCAGGCATAATTTTTTTTATTAATTTTTAAATTTAAAATCTATTAATTTTCCAGACAATTTTTGTCCGTAATAGATAGATTCATCGATGAAATAAAAA
>Ga0207997_1001523_pt1 | contig 11944 bp, 13 predicted proteins | sample AntAceMetag02UKN_FD_184777 | JGI IMG/M metagenome (GOLD analysis project Ga0207997, IMG submission 184777) | Saline lake microbial communities from Ace Lake, Antarctica - Antarctic Ace Lake Metagenome 02UKN (SPAdes) (version 2) | ecosystem: Environmental > Aquatic > Non-marine Saline and...
GGTGGTGTCACAGGTGCTACTAACTCAGGCACTCCAGGCAATCTACAATATGTAGGCACTTTCGCTGCAGGTTATGCAACTCAAGATGGAATTACTCGTGCAATATTAACTAATTTAGACCCAAGCGCAGACGGTAATGGAACACCAGATGGTGCGACACAATTTTGCGTAGCTCATGGCACTGTTGACCCAACGGTAAACAAAGGTGCTAGTGATACCCTAGTAATAACTTGGGACGTGACTTTTTTGGGTGCGTAGAATAGATTGATATAAAGGAACATTATGGCTATTACTTATCCAGGAACAATTCAAACATTTGTTAATCCAGTTGGAACAAATACTCTAGATAGCCCTGACCACGCTGGGCTTCACTCTGATGTGGCAGACACAGCCGAAGCTATCCAAACTGTAGTAGGTACTACTGCAGGAACTGCTGTCTTAATGAATTTTACTGCTGGACAATTCCCAATAAAACAAGAAGGCGGTACATTGGTTGAAACTATAACTGGTGGAACTATAAATGCTACAACTCTAGGAACTCCAACTGTCACTGGTGGCGATTTTGCATCTCCAACTACAACTGGAACAGATGCTGGAACTGCTACTTTTACTAATAAGACTTTAACTAGCCCAGTAATACAAGCATATGCTGGTTGGCAAGATGCTAATGAAACCTGGACTTTTGCTGCTATTGATGCTCCATCATTTACTTTTACTATTGCAGCGTTTGATGCTACTACTAAATATTCTGTAGGAATGAGAATTAAACTAACCAACGCTTCGGTTAAGTATTTTATTATTACTAAGGTAACTTTTGATGATCCTGGCTCTACAATCACAGTTTATGGTGGGACAGATTATGCTTTAGTTGATGCTGCTATTACAACTAACTATTATTCAACACAAAAAGCACCTTTAGATTTCCCATTAGATCCTGATAAGTGGACAGTTGAAACAGTAGATGCAAGTGGAAGAATAGAAACAACCCCAACAGCTAATACTTGGTATAACACTGGAACTATTACGATTAATGTTCCTATTGGAGCTTGGAACTTAGGATATGAAGCAAACATCCAAATTGATGATACAGCAGCAGGCAACTGTTCTATGGCTGTCACTCTTTCTACTGCAAACAACTCAGAATCTATATCTAGGTACACTGGGGCTGTCAGAGGTGCTGGAGTAACAGTTATTATTGGATATGTTAGTAGAGAACAAGTTATAAGTTTAGCTACTAAAGATACTTATTACTTAAATGTAATGACTAATGTTTCCAGTATGGATAATATCAGAATCAAAGGAGATGACGGAGATACTATTGTCAGAGCAGTATGCGCCTATCTATAACTATGTATGATTACTTACAACGAATCAACCGTTACCTATTCGAGCACACTATATAGATATAATGGTGAAAGCGTAGCTCAACAATTTGATCGTTCAATTTCAGATGCTTTAGGTTTAAGCGATTCTCTGGTCTATAATTTTGAAAAATGTATTTTCTTACAAGATACAGTAGGACTAACTGATTCTATAAAAGCAGTTCAAGTATTTTTAATTTCACTTCAAGATACTGTTGGAATGACAGATGCGCTAGTTAGAACTTATAGTGCTGTTAGAAACTTAGTTAATAGCGAAGGTATTACTGACACTCTCTCAAGACAAATAGATTATGCTCGTGAACTGATTAACTCTGAGGGGGTTACTGATGATATTGATTATATCCTAACTATACTTCGCCAGCTTCAAGACTCAATCGGAATTATAGATCAGCTTTCAAGAAGCCTTAACATTCCACGCTCAATAACTGACAGCGAAGGGATTACAGATATTTTAGAGAATAAGAAGGTTTTACTTAGAGCAATAGAGGATAGCGAAGGTTTAACAGATCTAACAGATACAGTCAGAAAAATAAACATATTCTTAGCTGATAATGTTGGACTAACCGACTCAATAGATAGAATTACTAGAGCTATAGATCAAACAATAGCTAACTTCCTAGAAATTGAAGATACTAAGCCAGTAATGATCTCAGTAGATGCTAGTAAGTCTGACATAAAAATTGTCATAAATGAAAAACCAAGCTATGATGGAGATATTGGAAAAACTATTGCTATCTTTCAAAGTAGTAATACTATTTATAACGCAAATTTAACATATAACAATGTAAATCAGGTTTATGCTGGCTTTGAACCAACTCAAGAAATTGGACAAACGCCATATTTTGCAGAGCAATATAAACCAGAAATTATATCAATAGGAGGATTATGATAATTAGAGTAAAAAATAACTTAACGGTCAAAGCACCGTATTCATTTTTAAGTAGCGGAGAATCTTCAGGCACAACAGTTGTCAAAGTTCGCAACATAAACTCGTTTTCTAACCAATGGGCTGTACAACTCGGCAAGACTGGTGAAGAAAAGACGGAAATAGGGGTAATAGCAAGCTCTCCATCTGGTACAAGTCTTACTTTAAACGCAAATACTAGCTATGACCACCCAGAAGATACACCAGTTTATGCAATTAAGTTCGATCAAATAGTCTTTGAGAGATCTACAAGTGGAACAAGTGGAACTGCCTCACCAATAACAGGTGGAACAGTAAGTATTACACCAGATGGTGATTTTACACAATTTGACGATACAACTGGTGCTGCAGCTTACGCCTATAGAACATACTTTCAAAACTCACTAAGTAGTGTAGTTAGCAGTGAATCTGATTGGATCACACAAGCAGGATTTTCTTTCTACTCACTTTCTAAATTACGATCAAGGGTTTTATCTAAATTAAGAGATAGCGGATACATTAAAGACGAATCAGTGGTCAATGATTGGATTAACGAATGGATTGAGGTAATGAATAATGCCGCTGTTCAGGTTGATAAATCATACGGTCTAGGAACAGTAGATGTAGCCTTTGGCACTTCAGGACTAGGTACGATTACTGAAACAGATTTCCAAGAAGTTAAAAGAATATGGGTCACTTATAACGGTGATGATTTTTACAAAGCCACTCAAACTGATCTAAACTCATTCTATCCAGATCAAACATTCAATTCAACTCACCCATATTTTTGCTATACAGGAGATAGTTCTTTTGAAGTTAAATCAGACAATAGCTCTGGAACTGCAAGAATAACCTATTACAAGATTAGAACTAAACTAACCGATGACACTGACGAACTGCCAGTGGTTATGCGGCCTTATACAAGATCTTTTGTAAACTATGCGCTATCAGAAGTTTTATATCAAGATAATAAAGACTCAAAGGCTGATAGATACGCCTCAAGGGCAGAAGCAGATAAACTCTTATTTATTAATCAAATAACACCAAGAAACAAAACTGGAATTCAAATGATTAGTCTTGATGTGATAACCAGTCCAGACGATGAATTCTCTGAATATATATGAAACTAAAAATACTTAATCTGGGCGGTCTTAATACCTATATCAATCCATTAATTAAAAATGATGGTGACTTATTGACTTGCGTTAATATGGATAGCTACCCTTACGGAGCTAAAACTAAACGACAAGGATACACCACTTTTCTAGGAACTGCAAATGGCAGTGCTGTCACAGATTTATTCTCATGGGAAAAAAATAACGGTGCATTAAATGTTTATAGAGTAAGTGGACAAAAGCTATTTTCCTCAACTGAGGGGACAGGAGCTTTTACCCAAACTGCTAACGGTACGCTATCAAATAATAAAGTTGGCTATGCAGTTTTAGACGACACGATGATTATGGGTGATGGAGTAGGATCTACTCGTCACACTACTGATGGCACTTCTTTTACTGATACAGTCTTAGCTCCAAAAGGTGAATTCTTTGCTCAATACCAGAACCGTATCTATATTGGCGGAACTTCATCAACAACATTCTATTCAACAACTAACGATGCTACTAACTGGGCATTATCAGGAACTAGCGACTCATCATCTTTTACTGTGCCAGGTGCAGGTAAAATGGGACAAATCTTTAAAGCTAATGATAGATTAGTAATGACTAAAACATCTAAATTAATTTATAGATATGATGGTTATAACCTAGTAGATACATCAACATTTTTAGGACCATCTTCACCATACAGTGTTGCTCAAGCAGAGGGATACTTTATGTGGTTAAACCAAAAAGGTGTCTTTGGCTATGGTGGCGATAAACCTCAACTCTTATCTAATGCAATAGAACGACAAATTTACAATAGGTCAGGATCAGCTATTGCAGGTGCTACATTTGGCACTGCTCCAGCTACAACACATCGATATGATTATCTTTTAGCAGCAGGAACTGTCACCGATGACTTCACTGGCCAGACAGTAAAAAACGCTATCATTAAATATAACTTCCAAAAGAATGAGTTTTTAAACTACTCTTTCTACAATAATCCAACCGCACTACATTCATTTATAAACACAGACGGAAACGAAAAACTAATCTTTGGTGCGAGTAATGGCCAAGTATATGAGCTTGAATCTGGAAATACAGACAACGGACAACCAATAGAAGCTACTATGGAATTTGTAGTTCACTTATCAAGCCCAGAATTAGATAAAGAATTTAGAAAGTTTTATGGATTTTTCAATCCAGGCTGTAATGCTAAAGTACAAGTTGCTCTATCTGATACCTATACTAGAGATAGTAAAAAGTGGATTGATATTGGCGATTGTGTAGATGGTATTTGCGAGTATCAATTCCCTCAAGGTGGAAACAGAGGTAAGCTCTTATTTGTTAAAATATACGAAAACTCTAAAGATCCAGCATTTACTTGCTATGGCTTTGCAGTAGAAGGAGATGTAGTTAATGACTGATTATTCAGCACTAGGGCTTAACAACTACTTACAACCTCTTAACGCTCCAAGCTCTGCATCGGGTCAAATCAGTTCTTATGCTTTTGACTCTAATAATGAACGCAGTTCTATTACTAATACCTTTTTACAAGATGCCTCAGTGACTAACGCTAAGATTGTTAGCCTTGCAGTAGATAAACTACTTGCAGGAACAGTGACAATAGCTTTAGGCATAGGTGGTCCAAATGTCACCATAGATGGTGCTAATAATAGAATAATAGTAAACGATGGAGATGACGATAGAATCTTAATAGGATACCAAAATGGGGGTTTCTGATGGGAAACTACGGTCTTAAAGTTTCTAAACTAGGCTCAAGCACTGGCACTGCAACGATAGCTAGAAACTTACAATTTACTAGCAAATACTCAGGACTTAAATTCTATAAAGCAGGTACGCTATCAGTTGCTAAGCCTGGTACTGCTACTGCTTATGGCACTGTTGCTCACGATTTAGGTTTTGAGCCTGCTCATTTTGTTTGGCGTAAATTTACTGCTACTAATTCAAAATTTGGCACTGCTACTTATCCTAATGCTTATTCTCCAATCGGTGCTCCTAATATGTGGACTCCTGAAAGTGATTCTACGGAAGATATAACCTCTTATACTAATTCATCAGATCTAGTAGTTAAAGTAAACACAGGGACAACGCTAGGAACTTATGATTTTAAATATTATGTCCTAGTAGATCTAGCTAATGACTATTCAGGAACAGTTGGTGGAATTACTACAAAAGACTATGGCTTTAAAGTTTCTAAGCCAGGTGTAGATATTGGCACTGCTAAAGAATATCAATTAGTTTACTCTAGTAAATACAAGGCTTTACAATATTATGATGAAAGTTTTGGTACAGGCTCAATTTCTTTACCAACACAGTTTCCAGATTACTTTGACCAGGAGGTATATTCTGGTGGGTATATAGACTTTTATCATGGACTAGGCTATCCACCTTTTTTCTTTTCATTTTATAAAACAGACAGCGACATTGTTATTGATAATACAACTGCATTAGAAACTCCATTCTATCAACCACTTAATGATACTGGAAATATGGTTATATCTTCTTCTTGTTTTGCTACTGATGAGTTTATAAGATTATCAATATTAAGATTTACTGGAACTGGTTTTTCATTAGGATCATTACCTGCTGAAAATGTTAATTTTAAACTTTATACAACTACAGAGGATCTGAGTAGAGGAAGTCTGTAATGGCAAACAAAAAAGACTACAGCATAAGCTCATCTAATGATATGTTTTATGAATTATCTGGAATAGGTAATTCTACTGGTATATTTGATGTTGGATATAGTAATACTTTTGGTGCTATATACAGAGGGGCTTTAAGATTTCAGAGTTTAGCTATATCTCAAGGAGCTACTATAACGAGTGCTACTTTGAATATAAGGGTTGGTGTTAGAGATGGAACTGATCCTGTTAAAGTAAAGGTTTGGGGAATTGACGAAGATGATACTGGAGATTTTACTTCTTATCCTATGGGTAGAACTAAAACAACTGCTTCAAATACACATCATTATGATTCTTCTGGTACTGGTTGGTTTGGAATTAGTGTCACTTCTATTGTTCAAGAAATTATAAATCGTGCTAGTTGGTCATCTGGAAATGATTTAGGATTTATTATTGATGATGATGGAACAGATACTGGAGATGACAATGATCTTTTTAGTGTTTTTATTGGTACTCTAGGTAATGACTCGATTCTAACAATTCAACTATCTGCTACGCCTACTTTTTTCCCAACACCAGGAACTGTATCTGCTCCAACTTTTCCAACAACATCAAATTATGGAATTAAGATTAGTGCGCCTGGATATGATATAGGAACTGCCAGCGAATCTAATTTATTATTCTCAACTAGAAAAAAGGTATTTAAGGTCTTAAATGAAGGTACACTAGATATATCTAGCGGTAGTGCTTCTTATACTCACAATCTTGGATATAACCCAGCTACTTTAGGATTTATTAAAGGAACTGCATCTGGTGAAACTAGAATGTATAAACTAAACAAGGTCTTTAATCCTTACAGTGATCCAGATGTAGGCGGATATATTTTAAGTGGAACAGCTACTAATAAAGTTATTAATTTTGGTGGTGGTACTACTTCATTTTGTTATCTATATACTTTTATAGATCCGCTAAATTGACAGATTATGAAAACTAAATTATTATTAAAATACCAGACTACTGGATATTGTGTATTAGAGCATCGATATTATGTCGGTGTTTTTTATTAAGGAATTATGGCATCACTTCAAGACATTCAAGGCGCATTTAATAGTAAACAAGCTCTTACTCTAGACAAAAGTTTTCAAGGAGCTAATCAGGTAGGATTTGTAGGAGATCAGGCCACTCTAGGTGGTAAATCTTTTGGCTCTGCTCAAGATCTATATAACGCTGTCTATGGTGGCGGTGGATCTAGTAGCTCAAGCAGTTCTAGCTCATCAACAGGACAACCAGACTTTGAATCTACTCTTAACAGAGCTTTAGAAATTCAACAACAAGCTGTTCAACCTGCAGTACAATCATTACAAGCTAGTATCCCAGAAATTCAACAGTCTTATGCTACTCAAAGATCACAACTTGAGGCGCAAAAAGATCCATTAACTGCTAGATACGATGCTTTAATTGCAGATATTAGTCGCAGACAAGGTGTAGCCGAAACAGGTGCTATTAAAACAACTTCACAAGAATTAGGTCGTAGAGGAATTGTAGGATCATCTGGTGTAGCTGATACCGCACTACAACAAGCAGTACAACCTATTCAATCTGAATATGCTGGACTATCAACTAGCGCAGAACTTGGTAAACAAGAAGGCTTGCAATCTATTCAAGAACAACTAACTAATCTAACTCCTCTCGAGGTAGAAGCTACTAGAAATGTAAACAACGCCATCGCTCAATTACAATCTGCTACTACTAAAGATGCAGTTAATCAGGCTTTATCTCAATTACGACTAGCTCAAAATCAATCTCAACAGGCCGAATCTCAACGACAATTTAATGAGAGTCAATCATTTAGCCAGCAAGGGTTTGATTACCAGAAATCACAAGATGCTATTGCTAATCAATTAGCACAACAAAAAGCAGCTGGCACTAACCTAGATCAATACCAAAGTGATAGTGAATATAAAACTGGTTTTAAATTATTAGATTATATGTATGCTAATGGAGAATCAACCAGAGCAGACGCTCTTGCTTCAGCATTAGACACATTGCCAACTCAACAAGCAACAGCATTAGCAAAACAATTAGGAATGTATTAAAGGAATAACATGAGTATAGGTTTAAGTGGAAGATCAAGTGTAAGAGATACAATAGCTCGTGAAAAGGCTAGAATATCACAATCTCAAGGACAATTTGATTCTAATAAATTAGCTCAAGGAGTTTTAGGAGGTCAAGTTAGTTCTAGTGATATAGCATCACTTCAAGAACTTGGAGTATTACCTCAACAACAAGAAGAAGCTGACGTTAGCTCTCTTATGAGCGATCGTGCTAATGCTACCGAACAAGGACTAGATACAAGTTATTTTGATAAACAATTACAACAATTAGGAATTACTGGCGGTGGTCAAACACAATTAAGTGAAAAAGAGAAAAAGGCAATAAATGCTTTAAATAATTTAAAAACACTGTTTGGCAGAGGTGATGCTAAAAATGTTGGAACAAAAAAAGATTTAGGTCAAAGAACTGGTCGTGGTTTATTGGGTAATGTTCTTAATATTGTGAATAAGGCTGCAACAGGGATAGGTTTTAAAGGAAAAACTGCTGAAGATATAAAAAAGTTTAAAGCAGCTTTAGAATCAGCAGCTCCAGTATTTACTCAGGCTTTAGGATCTGGTACACCTCAAGAGGGTGAATTTAAAAGATTGGTGGAATCTGCTCCTGGTCAGGGTTCAACTGATGGTGAAGTTAAATCTTGGTTTAATCAAATGGAGGCTATTTTAAGCGGTCAACCATTGGCCAGTGAACAAAAAACACAAGATAGTGGATTAGATCAAATAGATGAAGATTTAATTAACAAATATAAAACACAGGGTAAATAATGACTTCAAATAATGAAGAATTTATTAAAAAAGCATTTGCAGCTGGACTAACTGAAAGTCAAGTTAGAAGTGCTGTTGCTGAAAGAAATCAAGTTTTAACAGCTAAAAAACCAGAAGATGCAAGAACTGGTTTTCAAAAGGTCACTGATTTTGCAGGTTTAAAGTCCACTATTGGCAACATTGGTTCATTAGGATTTTTAGGACAAGGTGAAAGAACACAACAGGCTGGTCAAGCATCAAACAACGCATTTCAACAATCTCAACAACTTACTCAACAAGCTAAACAAGAGATAGATCCTCAAAAAAGACAGCAAATATTAGATCAGGCTAGAGCTATTATGCAAGGCTCTGGTGAACAAATTGGTAATTTACAAACAGATTTATCTAAAAGGCAAGATGTAGCAAGAATAAGTGAAAAAGAAATAGATAGAGGACCAGAACAATTTGCTTTAAGAAGGGGAATTGGTCAATCAGCCGAACTGGCTGCTTTACTTATGCCTTTTTCAAAAGAAGCTAGAGCTGCTCAGGCTGCATTAAAAATAGGAACTTCTGGTAAAAGGATTGCTCAAGCTGCAAAAGTTGGTGCTGGAGTAGGAGGTTTACAAGGATTGGCTGGTGCTACAAGAGAAGCTGATACATTAGCTGAAACTGCTATAAGAACTGGTGGCGGTGCAGTTATTGGTGGTGCAACTGGTGCGGCCTTACAAGGAGTATTTGAGGGTGGTAAGTGGGCAATAGACAAATTAAAAGGCCCAATTAAACAAAAAGCTATTAATGCTTATAAAAACACATTAAAAAGAAATGTTAGAGATAAGAAATTCTATAAACAATATGGTGGAGAGGATAAATTAGTTAAAGACACTGTTAAATATAAAGTGGCTAATACTAAAAATGGTGTTAATAGACAATTGGATCAATATAAACCAGAGTATGAAAGAATTATTTTAGAAGAAGCAAATAAATTAGAAAAATCAGGAACAAAAATTAATATATCCAAATTATATGAAAATGCTCAAAAAAGAGTAAAGTCTAAATTAGGATATGATGAAGCACTATCAAAACAAGCCGACAAATGGTTTGCAGACAATGCTAAAAAATATGCAAATCAAACATCTGCAAAGGCAATATCTGCCAATAAGTTAAGATCAAATTTAGATCAAAAAGTTGGTCAAATTTTAACACCAGATGCTTATGGTCAAGATGCTGCAAGAAAAGCATTTGCCACTGAATTAAGAATGGCTTTTAAAGAAAAGGCAGGTTCTAAAGCTAGAGATGCTATTCAAAAGTATCATTTACTATCAGGATTAACTGAGGCTATGCAAAAAGAGCCTAAATTTGGATTAACTGAAGCAGCTTTAGCTGGTGCATCACCTGGAACAGGAATGATGAATTTGGTTGAATTATTATTAGGTAAAGCTGTTAGAAGTCCTGGTTTAGCCAGATCAATCTCTCAACAAGGGATAAAGATATCTCCAACTGCTTCTAGTGGTGTTAATTTGCCAGTTAATTTAGGAGTAAATCCATTAACGGCTTACTTACAAAATGAAATTGGAAAATAAAGACATTAATTATTTAGACCAATAAAATATATAAAAAACAAGATAAAATAAAATTATAAAAAACAACATTAGTTATTTATAACACAATTAATGATGCAAATGTTAGGACAATAGAAAGATAATATGCTAGAGCAAGAGATAAAAATATGAGCGGAGAATTTGTTAGCGGACTAGCGGACTATGGACTTTTAGGTCTATTGTTGGCAATAGCGCTTGGTACAATCTTTTTCTTATATAAAGACTTATCAAAATCAAGAGATGGTCGGCTTAGTGATGTTAAAAATGTTTTAGGTGAAGATATTAAGTTTAGACAAGAATTAAAATCGCTTATTCAGAGTATACTGGACATATTAAGGAGTGGGAAATGAGAATAATCAAATGGTTTCACAACATATTTTTTAAGAAGCAAGATCGGATTGACGAGCTAAAGAGCGAAATGTTTAAAGAAAAGAAAAAAAGCCTAAACGAGATTAGAAAAATAAACAGAGCTTTTAGACTGTTGATAGATGAAGGTAGTATAGAAATAACCATCAAGAATGTTGATGGGGTACTGAAGGATTTATAATGAAAATACTTGACATATCACTGTTTTTGAGAGGTTTACAATTTATCCCTCTGTTTGCTGTTTTTATCCCTCTGTTAAGGTCGTGCTGGGATAAGCGCAATAAAATCAATGGACTGCGACCAACCAGATTAGTTTTACTGTTTTTATTTACTGGCTTAATAGCGAGCAATACTTATTTTGTTATTTTTAGCTTGTTTAATTTTAGTAGAGCGCTACCACTTAATCAGGTGGCAGTAGTATTTGAGAAGCTAATCAGTTTAGTTTCTTATTCAATGCTCTATTTTCTATTCAAACACGCTGCTGACCATAACGACAAATAACTATGAAAAACCTTGGTCAAAGAGACACTAGATGGAAAAATACCAAGCTAGGTACTTCTGATACAACTATTGGTAATTATGGTTGCACTATAACAGCCCTAACAATGTTAGCTGGATTAGATCGTGTTGATGAGGTTAATAGCCGATTAAAAGCGGTTGGAGGCTTTGCTAGTGGCAACTTACTGATATGGTCAAAGATAAATGAAGCTTTACCATGGTTGAAGTTTGTTTGGCGTGGTTATTCTTATGAAAATGATAAGGTTAAGGCTGCCATAGTTCAGGCTGGCGGATGTCTTGTTGAAGTTAATGGCGCACCAATTGGTGGAACTAAGCACTGGGTTTTATATATTGGAGATGGGAAAATGATTGACCCTTGGGATGGTAAAGAAAAATCAACGACTAGTTATCAATCTACAGGATATGCAACAATAGAAAATTTGGGGGAAGCTCCAGAAAGTGATACTATGGAAATAGATAAAGAAACATTTGAACAATTAGTGACTAAAGCCACTAAATATGATGAATTCGTAAATGCGGGATTTTCTGAACCGCAAGAAATAATTGACGAGATTGCTGACCTCGAAAAACAAGTC
>Ga0207997_1001524_pt1 | contig 11942 bp, 12 predicted proteins | sample AntAceMetag02UKN_FD_184777 | JGI IMG/M metagenome (GOLD analysis project Ga0207997, IMG submission 184777) | Saline lake microbial communities from Ace Lake, Antarctica - Antarctic Ace Lake Metagenome 02UKN (SPAdes) (version 2) | ecosystem: Environmental > Aquatic > Non-marine Saline and...
CTCTGCCGTGGGCTCAACCAAACTACAAATCGCCGTAGGCTTACCGATAGTAGGAGGTATGGGAGCCAACTTCTCATAGGCTACCGTATTATCATTAGCATCAAATACAATCGGCTCTTTCTGCAAAACATCAAACCCAATAAATCGCGTGTTCCATGCCTTCTCTGCAGGCAGCTTCATGCGATTGGATAGAATATTCACAGAATTGAATGACAGCGGACCTTTATCTGGCTCCAGGCCAGCCAAAGTGTAATTCAATTGAGGCTCACCGTAAACAGGTGGGCGAAAAACCAATATTTTTCCATTCTTTATCCTGTATATATAGTCACATCTACCCGAGACACTTATTGCTCGTGGCAACAGTTCACACTGAATAAACTGTCCATCTGATAAATGACACTGCCACTGATCAAATTTACCTTCTGTAGTCTCTACATCAGCCTCCAACTTATGATAAGCCGCAATCTCATTTACTGCATCAGATGCTTTTTGATCAAGATAAGCCTTCTGCCTAAAGCTTTCGGCTAATTTCCATCCCGCATCTATTCCGCCAGTTATGACCCCAATAGCCTCACGCCTATAGCTGAACTTGTTGTGTGAAAGAAAAACATTCTTCCAATCAGACCATACCATTCTTACTTCATCGCCCATTCCCCATCGTAAATTAGCCTTAATACTTTCATTCCTAAGCACCTTATCCCAAAAATCCCATTGTAAACTAGTACACTGAAGTTTGAAACTAGCACAGCCATTGATAGATTCCTGGTAAACAAACATAACCAGATCATCACCAAGATATGTGGCCCCACCCTCAAACAAAACTTCAAGCTTAACATTCACCTACTGCACCGTTGTATTCGCAAATGCGTTGCTAATGTTTTCTTTCTTTGGCAACAACAGTATCAAACCGACCCCCAAATCCTCCAACGGATTAGATATGTTATTGACCATACAAATAGCCCACCACAAAGTACTGTCCCCATATGCCCTATTAGCAATCAAATCAATACGACCTAAATCAGATGCCTTAACAACATACCGACCATAACCAGTCATATCAATCTCAGGCTTCCTCCAAATTCCGTAACGTCTCCTACCAGGAAACACAAAACCATCCACAACAACACGAGTAAGCCGATAACGACTTGAAAAATTGGCTCTTGTCTTCAGATAATCATCAGTAGGCATTATTGCCCCCACTTAGTTTCTTTATCAAACCTCCACGGACGCTTCGGAAGTATGTTATGCTGCACAACCAGATCTTTAGCAGCATCATCCAAAATTGTTGCACCAAAGAAATGCGGCCTAATAGTCAAACTCAATTCAGCTACCATAGGACGACCATGACCACCCTCACCAATATCCCATGGACCCATCCACTTTGTCTGTACCTTGGAAAGTAGACCCTGACGCCGATACCAAGCATTTGTCCCATCACCAACAGAAATCCTAACCACATCAATGTTCGATTGCTTTCCCTCCTCCATAATCCCCGGAAGAGCCCAATTACAAATCTTAGCAACAGCATCTACAAGTTGCTTTGATGTTTTAAACTGAGTTATTTGCCCTTCTATTATCCCAACAGCCAACTTCAATTGAACCGATATATCATCTAATTTTCCACCCTTCCACAGATGAACTGCAGGGTGCGTCCTGAAATCAACATTACTCTGTTCATATGTAACACTATAAGAATCACTAAACCCCTCCAGTGGAAGAGAAAATGCAAAGGCAGCATCACCCTGTGAGATAGTAAAAATCATGAGAATTCCGCCACATCGAGTACTTCCAAATCAATTTCCTGATTAGCAATAAACTCCTCATCCTTCTTGTCCGCATTTGCAGCCACAGCCTCACCCCGCAACTTATCAACAGAGTCAACAACCAGCTTATTATCTACCCTATCAGCAATCAACCTCAACACCTGCAACGTTTCCTTATGCTCAGAACTCTGAGCCAACTTCACATCCTCAGTATCAACTTTAATTGGTTGTGGTTTTTCCACATCAAGTTTAAACTTAGCACTAACACTATCAACAGCATCATACAAACTATCCTTCATTCTTTTGCCTATTGCTGAGTACTTACTTGACATTAAAGACTCTCCTACATTAAACATAAGTCTTTTCTTAGCCAACTCATACTGAGCAAATTTTTCTTTAGATGCCTCAATACCTCCAATTTTTAGTGTGGGCACATCGCCAAAACTAGCCTTCTTAAGTTCCTCGTATTTAGCCATTTCCTTTTCATTTAGCTTGATGCCTGCAACTGTGATTGATGCATCGCCAAAACTAGCCTTAACTATCCCCTCTTGAATAACCTTAGCCTTATCTCCCCCACCCCATAACCAACTTACCTTTCCCTTCAACCAATCCCACTTTTTGGCAAACCACTCAATTTTGTTCATCAACCACGTAAACTTATCACTGAGCCAATTAAATGGTGCAACAAACATATCCATCGTACTAGCCACAACACCACTAACACGCCCAAACGTATTCTCTATTACCAAAGATATCCCACTAAATATCTTCTTTGCTGAACCCAACAAACCAAACAACCCCTTTACTGCCAAGACTATAAGCTTTATTGGAAAGAGAATAGGAAACAAAGCCAACAAAGCAATCTTACCCAACATCTTAAACGCAGGTATCAATCCAGGAGATCCACCAACTATCCAATGCCACAGCTTCTTAACAGCCCCAATTACCTGCCTAAATAATACCAACCAAGGAGACAAAACAAACGAAGCAATCTTACCCAACATCTTGAATGCCGGAATCAACACAGGACCAATCCATGCCCAAAGCTTCTTAACAGCCCAAATGATTAACTTCAATGGCATTAACACAGGAAACAAAGCCAACAAAGCAATCTTACCCAACATCTTAAACGCAGGTATCAATCCAGGAGATCCACCAACTATCCAATGCCACAGCTTCTTGACTGCCAAAACTAAAAGAATTATTGGAAAAAGAACAGGAGAGAGTGCCGTAAGAATTATCTTACCAAGCTTCGTAAATGAAGAAGTAGAATTGCCAATCCACCTAACCAACAACACAACAGCAGCAACCACAGCAATTACACCAATAACAATCATACCTATTGGATTTGCATATAATGCTGCAGTAAATGCCCCCGTAACCGTTGACGCAGTAACTAAAACAGCATTATACAAAGCAACAACACCAACACCAACACCAATCGCAGCATTCAACGCAAATGACGCTGCCGCTGACCCCCACTTACAAACAGTATTCCAAATCAAAGCAACAGAAGAAATACCAATAACAGCAGTCCAAACCGATGTGACAGCAGTACCTAACCAAAGTGCAGTAGAATGGATGTATGTAGCAGCAGTATTTTTCCACTTACATACAGTATTCCAAATCAAAGCAACAGAAGACCCATCAATAACAGCAGTATAAACCGCTGTGGCAGAATTAGCCAACCAAATTGCTGCGGTATTGGCCACACCTGCAGCAGTTGATTTCCACCTACAGAGAGTATTCCAAATTGTAGCAGCCGAAACTTGACCAGTTATCAAAAGATATGCTTTTTTGGCCAAAATACCCAACCAAAGTGCTGTGGTATTTACCTTCTCAGCAACAATTCCACCCCACTTAGTGATAGTATCTGCCATTGTAGCAATGGTAGAATTCTTAATAACCCAAATGTAAGCCTTCAAATAAAGAGTATTAAGCCCAGTTGCTAAAGCACTAACCTTCTTAGCTTTAATTGACGCCCATGTACTGATAGTTTCCCAATTTTTGGCACGAGTAGCGCTTTTAGTAGCAAAACTATAGGCCCATGTAACGGAAGTTAATGCTGTCTTCCAAGCTATAGCAAGGACCAACGCAGCATTATTAGCAGTAGTTGAAATAGTCCCCTGTGTATTAGCCGCATTCTCTTTCCATACAGCAATTGCAGACTTCGCAGTAACTACAGCATACATAGTCTTAAGAACAGTAGCAGCACCAGTCAAAAAAAGAACAAACTTAAGTGGAAGAGCAATAAGCCACAAAGCAACAGCCAAAGCCTTAGAAGCAATCACTAACCAAATAATTGCCTTCACCAAAAAACCAACAACCTTACTCTTGCCCATCCACATAAGTAAGCTAGCAAACACATTTATAACAGCCCTAGCATATGGAACAAGTGTTACCATTGCATTCTGAAGTGCTGGAACAAGCTTGTAAACAAGAGGAGCAGAAGTCATCATTAGAGACGTGATCGCATTCTCGATAGGTACAAACAAAGGTAAAAGCATATTTTCAAGCATACGAAACAACGGCATTATGGCCTTCATTAACAACGCGAAAGGACCAACAGCAGTAAGCGCTGTACGAGCAAGCTGCTTAAATGACCCTGCCACAGCACCCAAAGATCCAGTCAAAGCACCAAACGCCCCAGCTATTCCTGCTCCCCCCATACTAGCTTCAGTTTTGACCTCCACCGGATTTGCAGAAAGCGCCTCATTTGCATTTGTAACAAAATCCTCAACCATTTCCCGTGCCAACTCTGAAGACATTGCTCCCGCTCTTCCTATAGCTGACATTAATGAAGCAGCATAAGATTCAGCCCCTTGATCTGTTCCTTGACCAATCATCTTTGCAAGCTCTTCAGTAAGCTCCGGTCTTGCTGTCATAGCTGATACAAGCACATCCATAAACTTTTCAGACTGTGTTACTCCTTCTTGTGCCATAGCAACAAAAAAAGCAGAGAAATCATTAGGATCAACTTCTGTAATTGCTTTTAAAAGAAAAGAGCTTATATCATCTCCAGATGCGCCTGCCATTCCTATGTATTCATCTAAACTCCTTTTCATCAAATTGGTGTTTTGATTAACAGCTATGGATTCTTTTGCAATATCTCGTAAGATCTCAGCATGCCTAGCAAGTCCCTGAGATCTAATGTCTGATTTTTTTATAGCTGCAAGTGCAGAGCCAAAAGAAGCAGCCAACACAGTAGGTAACTTAGCTACAGAAGCCACCCACCGCTCAGTCATAGATTCGGGCTTAGCAATAGAAGAAGATATAGCCTTCATCCTATTACTAATCTGTGTCTGCGCATTACTGAAAGCAGACAACAGAGGACCAGAATTAAACAAACCGGTCCAAGTAAGCCCAGCCATGGAAGGGTCCATCAGCTACCCCATGTTTGCTACACCAGATACATTAGCAGAAGAATCATCGTAACTCGAACTCTGTTTGTTCTCTTCTTCTACTATTTTATTACAAGCAATCAATGCCCGCTCTCTCTCACCAATCGACATATTCTCGGAAGACTCAAATGAAATCTTACCTACCCTGGCGAGAAAAACCTGCATCTCTATCAATACAGCCAACCCGTCTCTATCACCATCAGCATAATCAGGTAGATTTTGGACGAAAAAATTCCGTTGTAAACGGCATCATCTCCTCTATCGTAGTTCCACAATGTGGACAATCAACATTCAAAAGCATATCCACACCTGGATCATTATTCTCCAACTCATTCCTGATTGCCAAACTATCCTTACCATACAAGTCCTCAACAAAAGAGATGACCTCTAGAGGTTTCCTCTGCTGTCCATCGATTGAAACGATGCTCCTGGCAATCCGTTGGATATACGCAGGATCTCCTTCTGCCCTTACTCCAGATCGCATGCCCTCTCGTCTGACATGCTTCGCCAATTCATTCTCATCATTGACCCGAAGCAGCCGTAGAGTAACTGTCTTATTTGAAACAGGCAGCTTTACATCAAACTCTTCATTATCATCTTCGGTAGAAACTGTCATCTCAAAATCATCTGGAACATTCATACCATGAGAAAACTTCCCGGCGCATTTACCACATGTCATCTTAAACTCATAGTAATCACCATACGTGATACTACGAAGAAACATGAGCATATAATACTTATCGCCAATCATATACTCATTGTACGGAAACTCAGTGATAATACACCGCTTCAACAACGTATCAATCAATGCAGCCCTATCCGACACACCCCCGGCGAGCAGCTTCTCGTCGGAGGTCCGCATTGGGCTCATATCGACACGCCCACCAGGCAGCTTATCACCATAGAAAAAACCACGACTAGGCAAATCACACACCCTAACAATACTAGTATCAGACATAAGTAACCTCCAATAGTCTTAAAAAACAACCTATTCTCAAATCAACTTTCTCTTCCATCATAGATATACTTATCTATCGCAAACTCAATCTCAATCTCATTAGGAGTAGCTGAACTTCCCATTTCTCCAGCACCGTATTTAACACGCATTGGCCACATGCCAATCAACTTCCAAAGACGTTTTTGTTCTCCATCAGGTCCAAAGAACAGCAAAGAACCTTCTGTTTTGTACTGATACGCATAACCTATAAAACCATTATCAGGATTGTAAACCTTCTGTCTCCAATCAGCAAAGACAGAAGCAGTGTTCCCGTCCACATAATCATGAACAGTCAACTGCTCATTCGTAAACTTTGTTATCCCAGCAACCTTACGAATCTCATTACCAAACGGGATCTCCAATATATCACTAGTCTCCATAGGAAAAGGCATCGCCTTAACACTCAAAGCAACCACTGACGTTTGCCCTATAGGACGAAGCCCACCAGGAAGATCAAACCTCACCGTAAAGTTATTCTTGCGCTGCGGCTCATACCGCATGTCATTGCCACCAGCGGCAATATGATTAGCACTTACTGTTTCTGCCATAATTCGTTACTCCTTATACAAATTCCTCGAAGCTTGCTCCTGTGGGCAGCAAGACAAAATCAACGGTTATCATTTCAGCCGTTCTTGTCGGCTGTAACAAAATCTTACCTGCCATCTCATTCCTAGCAATGATCGCAGGAGTGTTTGTAGTTGAGTCACAAATGACCCTAAAATCATACAACCCACGTCGAGACTTAATGCTCCGACAGAATGGCTCTATCAACCTTACAAAAGACATCCACGTAAACTCATCATTAGGCTCAAACACAAGACCACGAACAGCAGTAGCAATTACCTTCCGCATATAAAGGAGCAACCGTCTGACATTGATCCTATCAGTAGCTGTCGGTGTTCTCTGCAACGTCCGCTGACCCCAAATGACTGTTCCATCAGTCACAAAATTAACAATAGGATTCACAGAGTTACCACCACTATACAGAAAATCACGTTCACCCTGACTAGCTGAATGCTCAACATCAAGTACATCAACCAGCCTACCGCGACTCAATCCAGCAGGAGCATACCACGTCTCCGTATTGCTATCGGTGTAAGCAATAGCTCCAGCCACATGCCCACTCGGCGGAATCCAAATGTTAGCATTCGACCATGCATCGAACACCTGAACCCAAGGCCACATCAAAGCTGCGTAGCTGCTGTTGAGAGCCGCTCCAGGCTCACCAACACCTCCACCGGTCCCATTGTGCCAGTCAGCTATGCCCTGCACCGTCTTGCCCTCTGGAGGATCTATGAGGCACATAGCATCTCCACGAGCTTCACAAATACTAATTAGCTCGGCTATAACAGCAGTGTTAGGATTCCCAGGAACTGCCAGCAGATTGACATCAATCGTCTCAGGATTCCTGAAAAGCTGTAAACCAGTGGCAGGAACAGCCGGGGGTGTACCAACAGACCCAACAACATCAGCAGTCGTTGCTGGAGCACCATCATCACCATTGACCAAAGTATATGTACCAACACCGAGGAACGGTAATGTATTATCTACCGAAGTAGCATCAACGACCACCCACTCACTTGAATTGGCTAATTGTGTAACCCAAAAATAATCGCTATCAGAATTAGCAGCACCAGTGAGCATATTATCATATGTCTCAACAACATTTCCATCATACACAACAGTAAACTTATACGCACCACTGTGATATACACTAGCAGCAACAATAACCTGAAGTAGATTACCATGACTACCTGTGGTAACAGCTTCCATCGTTCCAACATCAGCAAGAGCCCCACCTTCAGCAGCCGCACCCTGCATCTCGATTTCAGCCTTCACATCGTATTGTGCAACACGCACAAACTTTAACTGTCTACCATATCTGAGGTATCTAATCCCAGCATACATGGCATAATGATTAGCACTCGGTTTTCCGAATGTGTTAATAAGACTGGCCTCATCTGTGATAAGGGTAATCTCATCTGTTGGCCCCTTTGCAGCAGTTCCCACCACTCCAAAAATTGAAGTGGATAATGCCGGGGCATACAAACTAAAATCAGTTTCCGTGGTATAAACACCTGGACTTACTACGACTCCCATTGTATTTCTCCTATGTAACAGACTTTTCTACCCGGCCCTATGTGAACAACTCACAAAAGGAGCACATCTATCCACATTCTAAACACATAGTATTTGTCAAAAACAGCGATGGAATAGAAAAGTACATTACAATCAAGTATCTAGTTGTTTCCATACACCGCCCAAACGGCAGTACATATGATTATCTCCACTATTAACATAAACATCACCATTAACCGGAGCAGCAGGAGCAGCAGCCATAGGCTTCAAATTCACAAACTTACTTATATGTAAAATACCATCATCTGGAGAATAAACATACTCGGCAGTGCTCCCAGCACCTACTATATCAATAGCACCTTCAGCAGTTACATCATCAAAATGAGAATAAAATTCATTAGTAGCAACATTTAAAGCGAAAAGATTTAACGCAAACCCTTCAATAATAACCCGATTTCCTGTAGAATGTATTATAGAATTTGCATCATTTTGCCAATAACAATATCCTATACTTCCAGTGGTAACACTTAAATGTATATGACATGCCTGAACAATTTTAGTTGCTCCACCACCATCAGAAAAATAGAACCCAGCAATACCATTCCAAGTAGCACTAGTTGAAGAAACATGAACCTCACTAGTTTCTATAAACACTTCAAAATCAGTCCCTATACCAGAAACCTCACTAACAGCAACAATAACAGCAGAGCTATTATCATCATTCACACTCATACGAACTTTGCAACCATGCAAACTCAGTGAAGCAGTTATACCATTAATGTGAACTGCTCTATGATTACAAGCACCAGTCGTATTGCCTGTCTGTATATATCTAAAATTACAATGAAAACACTCCAAATGACCGCTCATTAATTCAACCACTGTATTTGCAGTTGTAGTTGCTGTCATATGCATATTACAATTCGTCAAACGAATATTATCTGAAACCAATGCCCCAGTTGGTACATAGATAATCCTACTTCCTGAAGTAAACAAACTAATATTGTTAATAGATGAAAAACAACCAACCTCAAAAGTAACCAACACCCCAGTCGTACCCTCTAATCTAACTGGTGATCTCTGATCGGCTACCCCACATAATGACACACACGGATGTCCAGTAAAGTCAATGTTCCCTTCATAATTACCAGGATATACACATATTAAATATCTCTTATCAGCACTAGAATCTGTTATACTGTCTATCGCATCCTGAACCGATGTGTAATGTCCACCCTTTTTGGCTACTGTAATAAACTGCTGCTTGTCAATCTTATACATAAGAGAATCAGCAACAGCAGAATCAGTAACACCAACCTGAGCTTCCACAGCTTCTATAGCACTCCGCAGATCATTCATGTGGCTTTCACGAACTAGTTCATGCTCAACAACAATACCAAAATCGTCTATCCCTGCTGGAAAATCAGTACCCATCAGCCACCTCCGTATCCGGCACCACCGTAAGGACTAAGATCATACTCAGCAGCCCCGTACACCGCAGTACCTTCCTCCCCATCCTCATCCTCAGTACCAACAATGTGTATCGTATCCAAAAGATCGGTCCCAGTCTCAAGGTCATCTGTATCCCACAACTCAACCTCAATATGCTCAACACGACCAACTTCTGTGGGCTCGTAACAAATCCAAGCCTCAACAGTAAACGGAAACACCCGCCTCAATGTCCTCTGTTCCCTAACCGGCTCAAGCATAGACGTGTTTCTAGGCTCAGCCAAAAGAGCTTGGCAATACAAATTTCCAAAAGGCTCCGGATGATTAACAGACAAATAGACACAATCTGCTCGAAGCGACCTTACAATTTGCCCATACACAGAATCAATGTCCCTAAGGTTCCTGGACCACAAAGATATGTCATAAGTAACTTTCTCTGGTCTTGGTCGTTCAACATGATGAAATGCGTTATCACCAGAAATAGGAAACTCCCTATTGTAATGATATCTCACATACCTAGTAGGATCGAATATCTGACTAACCCTATTGATACTAAAAATAGGCAAAGGAATTGTTTGCAGATCATGATCTATTCCAGTCCTCTTCTTTATTGCTAACGCAGCTTGACTAAACGCCCTCTCTGGAGTAGCAAACACACACAGAATAGGTTTTCCTTTGTACAAAAACTCACGTACATAATCCACGATAGCATGATCGTAATTACTGTACAGTGGTGTAAACTCAGCTACAGGCATTTGCCGCTCTTATCCTTGTCATAACTGATATCAGAAAAAGCTTCCAAACCTCACTCTTTCTCTGAAGCTTTACCAACCAGTTTTCTTGCCCCTTAACAGAGAAGAAAACACCATTCACTTTACGAGCATGATCTAAACAATGCTCCAAATCAGTGGGCTCCTCAACAACCGATACCCGATCAAGCAAATACTGACCTGATCCACGATGATATCTACTCAGTTCCCTCTTTGCTTTTTGCCACCACCTCATGTATGCGCAATACAAATAACTCAGATCATCTCCGAGTTCATAGCCTTTGACACTGTGTGTATGTATTTTTCCATCAACAGTTTTCCGTCCGTGCTCTCCCATGAAGCCATCGCCTCTCTCATATGAAGTATCTGTGGAAAAACAGAGCTACCATATTCGAGCAGGTCATATATGTTCTCAGGCAACCCAAACGACAAAACCTTTTCAGGATCAACAACAACAGCTATATGGTTGCCATCAAAAAGAACCTTAATACATGAGACATAGCTATCAACGAACAATTTTAAATCAACAAGAAAAGGGTAATTCCTGATGGTATCAGCATCAAACACCCAACCTACGATCTTTCGTTCTAATGTCTCTCGTATTTTGCTTCGTATCTGGACAACAGCCTCGGGCATGATCTGTAACCAGACCCGCTTAAGACGCTTATCCAACCTGCCCCTGAGTTCAGAGTCTTCAACTGACTTTTTTGCATCAAGAGAAAGCAAAACTGTACTCTATTTGAGCAAACGTACTATGTATGAACGTACTAGTGGGATCTCCAGGACATTAGCCTGCAGACCGGTACTTGGTGATCGCCTAGCAACGACCTCCACTTAGATTATGGGATAAGCGAGGAATTGAATTGATGTGTTGAACAGAAAGGAATTACAGTTCAGTATACTCAGTACTAATAGGTCGAAACCTCTTAGCACGAATACTGAAATCTATTGCAATATCAGTGTTGCCCCAAAGATTGCCTTTGGCTGCAGACAAGACATCGTATCGATAACCACCAAAATCAAAGCGATCCCCTGTCTTCAATTTCCTAGTTATCTTTTTTGTGTCAACATCTTGCTCAAGTAACCCAACATCAATAAGATGTGGCACACTAGCAGTTAGCACAACGTTACGCACCTGCTCTGATCCAAACTTCTTTAGTGGATACGTCTCATTGTCAGGTAGCATGTAAGCACGCAATTGAATTGCATCCTCAAACGTCTTATTCTCTTCATCTATTTCCATATGCACATCATCTATCTCAGTCAATGCAATAACCAAACGATAATACGGAATCAATGGAAAGAAACGATCACACCGCTCACGCACAAGCATGTAAGCAAGCTCAAGGTCTTTGTAATTTGGTAAAGCAGTTATCAACTAATAGCCACTCTTCACTTTGCCTTGTACAATTTCTCCAAGTATACATCAACGGCATGCACACGATCTTCTTGCTCAGTTGTCCTGTTGCCAGCCATCCTCATA
>Ga0207997_1001526_pt1 | contig 11936 bp, 15 predicted proteins | sample AntAceMetag02UKN_FD_184777 | JGI IMG/M metagenome (GOLD analysis project Ga0207997, IMG submission 184777) | Saline lake microbial communities from Ace Lake, Antarctica - Antarctic Ace Lake Metagenome 02UKN (SPAdes) (version 2) | ecosystem: Environmental > Aquatic > Non-marine Saline and...
GGACGAAAAAACAGCGGTGCAACTGTTTGCAATGTCGAATATCAAACGAGGTAGTTTTGTCACAAATTACAAGACGCCGAAAATGAATGCAAACTATTGGGAGATTCAATTCCTTAATAGTGAGAACGATTACGAGCAAGACTTTTTAGCTTATATTGCGCCGGATATTGGCAGCGATCCCTACCGCAAACAGGCTGCCACAAAATACGGCGTAACGAGGGCGGCCGAGGCGTCGCGTGAGGCGTTGTTCCGATGCCTGGCCAATAAACACCTGACGCAATCCATATCGTTTGAGACAGGCATAGAGGCCGTGGCGTGTGAGCCGGGCGACGTTATCGAGGTTCAGCACGCGGTACCGGCGTGGGGCATCGGTGGTAGGATGGCGAGTGCGGGTACTTCTACAACAGCTAACCTTTCAGAAATGGTAACGTTGGCAGTTGGGTCAACGTATGAAATTATGATTCGGCACGTCGACGATTCAATCGAAACGCGCACAATTGTATCCGCGGCGGGGGACTATTGGGCCGTGACCGTTTCTCCGGCGTTTGATACAACACCGGCAGCCGATGAAGTTTATGCCATTGGTGTTGAGGATATTTTAACAAAGGCGTTTCAAGTTGTTAAAATCGATCGATCCAGCGATCTCGAATGCAAGATCGAAGCGATTGAATACAACGCGGATATTTTCGACGACGACATTGACGACATACCAGACATTACATATACCACGCTGCCAGACCCCCGCGCAATGCCGAGTGACCTAGGTCTTACCTTGTCTGTCACCGAACGGCCACAGGTGCAACTCGACGGCACGATTTTAAATGTAATTGATGTCACCTATGCGCTACCGAGCGATGCTGTCAAGGCGGATGTTTATTGGCGGGAGAGTGGCCGTACAAGTTGGCAATACGCCGGGCGTTCGCGCTCCTCGCATTTCATTATTTCCAACAACGTTACCTATGGCATAACGTACGAAGTGGCGGCGGTTGCTGTTAGCGCGTTCGGTATGCACCGGGATGTTGATGCCGTGTCGTATCTGCCAATAACAATTGAAGGCCGCGTAAGTCGGCCATCAGACGTTACGAATTTAAGCGTTACCCAAGCAAACGATCAGGCACTTGTGCGATGGGATGCTGTTGATGATCGAGATTTACAACATTATGAAATAAGAAACGGTCCTTCTGGCTGGGAGACTTCTGTAATTCTCGGTACGACAACAGACGTAGAATATAAATCGTTGAACTATGCAACCGGCGCAAGTTATTTTCAAGTCAAGGCCGTGAACACTTCGGGTATTTATTCTGAAAACGCGGCGTCATTGCAAAAGACTTTAGTTGGCCGATTGAACGAGAATATAATTATCGAGCAAAACGAGGCCGATTACTCGACGGAGGCTTGGCCGGGCACCAAAACAGACATGACTGTTGATGGTAATGATCTTGATTTGGATGTCGGTGAACTTGTTGGTGTATACACAACCGATGTTATTGATTGTGGTGCGGCTGTCCGGTCGCAGATCCGCGCCTATGTGCAAATCATCCAGAATGATTTATTAGCAACATGGGCCGATTCAACATTCACCTGGGCGAGTGACGAGGCTAACGTCACGTGGGCGGGTGACGAAGATGAAAACTTTGTTTCGTCGAATTTGCAGTTTCGGTATGGCGACACAACACCGGCCGGTGATTATTCCGATTTTGTGGCGGGTGATTACTCCGGGCAGTATTTTCAATTCAAGCTGACCGTGACAAGTGCGAACGAAAACTTCGGCGCAACGGTTGAAAATATGACGGTTTGGGTTGACGTTCCCGATATCTTTATTTCGGCAGAGGATGTAACAATTAACGACTCAGCCACAACGTTGACATTTACGAATTACGGTACAAACGGATTCAATGTTGTGCCTCATTTTTTGGCGGTACCGTTTGAGGGCAGTGTAGGCGATACGGTGGATGTTGTAAGTGTTTCAGCCACACAAGTTCAAATTAGATATTACAATAACACGCCTGCATTGGCGGCAGGCAAAATAAACTTTATAGCGAGAGGGTATTGATATGGCTCAAACATGGCACGCGGTTCCACTGTTAGCAACGAGCGACACATTGTCAGATTCACGCGGATATATTAACGATGCATTCGCAGCACTGAGAAGTTCATTTTCAGGATCAACGGCTCCGAGTTCTCCGGTTGAAGGACAACCGTTTTACGATACCGATACTAATATCTTATCAATTTATAACGGTGCGGCGTGGATAGTGATCGGCGACATTGACAACGGTGCCTATTTAGGACTGCTGCCAAGAACGGCGACAAGCAGTTATCCGCTGTCCGGTGATCTTTACCTCGGCAGCAATCAGATAAAAGCTGTTGCCGATCCCTCGGCAGATCAAGACGCAGCCACGCGTAAATACTGCACCGACACATTTCTCCCTCTATCTGGCGGGACCATGACCGATGATTTGGTTATGGGTGCAAACGATGTCACGTCAACACAAGATCCGGCTGGCGCTACTTCATTGACGCGGAAGAGTTATGTTGATGCACAGGTTCTCGGTGGCGGGACTTACACCGATGATATTGATATGGACGGTAACGAGGTCATTGGATTACCGGCGTCGCCGAGCGCAACGGGGGCGTCAAGTAAGGAATATGTTGACGGTCAATTTCATGCAACAACCGGGCATGATCACGACGGGACGGATTCTAAACTAGTTAATGCTGATCATTTAGATACAGGGACAGCATTTAATACTGGCGATTTTTTGTGTGTTGCCGCTAGCGGCGTAGGGTTTGATGCTGCATCTATTAAAGGCGATTTGAATTTCAATGAATATACAGAAGTGACATCATCATGGACCACTCTATGCACGATAACATTTACAACAAGTCGAGACGGTCAAAAAATATTATTATTTGGAATGGGAAGAGCCAATATAATATCGTCTGATGAAGCGGATTATCGAATAACCAGTGCGGGAACTCCAGTGATTACAGTGGATTGTGATGATTCTAATGACAGAACATTTCAATTGGGTGCAACCGTAACAATAACTACGGCGGCTTCAACAACATGGTTGTTGCAAAGTCAAAAACCCAGCACTAATGAGCGGCCCACTTTCTATAGTAATGATAATATTTTAATTGCTCTTGAGGTAGGAACTTAAAAACATGGCAAATATAAAACTTTACACAACCGACCACGGACAAATTATCCGCGCACGTACTTACAAATCTGACATCTCCTCTGCCTCGTCAATCAAGATAAAGTTTAAGCAAAACGGCACGGGTACAACGGCCGAACTCACAGCCACGGTTGTTGCCGGTGACACAACTTATTACGCGGTGCAATCAACAGTCACCGATGGATGGCTGGACGCAAAGGCGGGGTATTGGATCTGCCAGGTGGAGGCAACTTACGCAAACGCTGTGCTGACGGGGAAAACGTTTACCATGAAGATAAAGGCTCCGCCGACGACGTAATTGAAATTAATTGATTTTTGACTTTTTACTTTTGACTTTTGACTTTTGTTTTTTTATATTTTAAATAATTTTATCTTAAAGAGAGGGTTTTTATTATGAGATTTGCAGACAATGAGACCGCGCAGGCACTTATGACAGCCGCGCTTGACAGTATTATGAATGGAATTGACGCGGGTGGTGCTGGAGAGCTAGTAATCACTGATACCGCTTTTGGTGGGGGCACAGACTTAGCTACTTTACCTTTTGGGGCCACGGCTTACGCAGGGGCTGCTTGGTCATCAGGTGACAATTGGACGGCGGCTAATCTCACTGACGGTACTGCTATTGTTGAATCTGACGCAGAAGCTACAGGAACGGCTGCTGGATTCAGAATTGTAAGCGGTGCCGGGACTACTTTGTTTGAAGGTTCTGTGACAACTACAGTTGTAGGTACTGGAGATATTGAGCTAGACAGTGTAAGCATTACAGCAACTCAGACTGTTACAGTTACTGCACTTGAATTTCGTTTACCGGAAGGACCGTAATAATGAATAACTTAGCAAAATCGTTGTTAGGCAGGGTAGAGATTCATGGCCGGGGGACTGTTACGGACAACCCCCGGAGTCTTAAAATAAAAGCGGAGTTAGCGGCTAAGGAGGCAGCGCAGAAAAATGGCGGATCTGCTAATACTAAATCTTGACCATTGGATGGATAAATTGACAGCTCAGGAAGTTGCGGACAGAGAAAAGGCAAGTCCTGGATTCCAAGCTAAGTATGATCGTCGCAGCCAAAAGGGTGACGTTATAGAAGTCCAGGAGGACAACCATTGGGCGGATTCTCAAACAGGGAAAGGCAAGTTTAAGATTCTCAGGCTGCCGGGAGTTAAGAAAGTTGATGCAATTCATTATGTGGATAAACTGGAAAAACTCACCGGCGTAAGTGTAGAGGGGGAGCCTCAATACGAAACCGTTCGACGTTTCAAATACCGAGTGGATACCTCAACACTTGACGCGAAATTGGCAACGCTATCTAAGGTGGAACAACCAACAGCAACCGACGTTCATAAGGTGGAAAAGATTGACGATTTGACGAACACCTTTATAACGAAAACAGAGGCAAGTGAGTTGTTAGCGAGAGCATAAATGGCAATAACAAGATACGTTGACGCAAATATTGCAACAGGTACTGGTGATGGTGTACTGGAGGCTAATGCTTATGCTTCGTTGAGTGCGGGAAATGTAGCCGAAGAGGCGGCGAACGGGGATCTTGAGACCGCCACCGAAACCATGACTTTTGAATGTCGGGGGACGGCGAATACGGCTGACGCAACAGCGGTCACTGTTGACGGTTGGACTACCTCAGAGGCATATGACCTAACAATTCGAGCAGAATCAGGCTATCGTCATTCTGGTGTTTGGAAAACTACAGGCGGTTGTTATCGATTAGAACTTGCAACTTCGTCTAACCCTTGTATTAATGTTAATGTATCATACGTAACCCTCGACGGTCTTCAAATTCTTTTGACAGGCTCAACAACGGGAGTAGGAGTTGCCACCGGAGGTGCCCACTCACTTCTCGTTGAGAATTGTATTGTTAGAAGTACAAACACGGCGAGCAGTGTAGAGGGTATATATGCAACCGCTTGTGACAATGTTTGCTTCAGAAATAATGTGATCTATGGTTTTGATGCAACAACGGGCGTAGGCATTAGACATGACTACGGAGGCTCTAGCTCGTATGACAAGTACATTTATAATAATACAGTTTATGATTGCACTACTGGTATAGAGGTTGGTGGCAGCCTTACTTGGGCATCGACTCATTTATATAATAATTTGGTCTATGGGTGCGGAACTGATTACTCAATAAATAGCACCGACTCTAACGACAATAATATCTCGGAGGATGCTACGTCTCCTGATGTAGCGCATCGATCAGCGACGATCACGTTTTCAGATGCGACAGGGACGCCTCCTGACTTTAACTTGGTTGCTGGCGATACAGATGCCATAGAAGACGGAACTGATTTAGATAGCTCGTCACCGTGGGCTGTAACGACTGACATTAAGGGTACAGCTCGTGACGCAACTTCTCCCGATATCGGCGCGTTTGAATACGTGGCGAGTGGTAACACAGGTACAGGTGCATTATCAATCCAACCTATAGCTGTCTCAGGCTCAGGTACCGTAGACGTTGATGGTACCGGAAATGCTGCACTTCAACCTTTAGCAATATCGGGCGCAGGTACGGTAGATGTTGAAGGATCTGGAAACGCGGCTCTACAGCCTATAACTGTGGCGGGTGTCGGAACAACAATAAATGACTCCACAGGTACAGGTGCATTAGCTCTTCAACCTATAGCAATCTCAGGCTCGGGTACCGTAGACGTTGACGGTACCGGAAACGCAGCCCTTCAACCACTTGCAATAGCGGGCGTAGGTACCGTAGCCATAGACGGTTCTGGAAGCGCGGCTCTTCAACCTCTTGCTATAGCAGGTGTCGGCACAGTAACAGGTGGAGACGTAACCGGCTCCGGAAATGCTGCTCTTCAGCCCATAGCCCTATCCGGAGTAGGCGATGTAGCCATAGACGGTACCGGAAACGCAGCACTTCAACCCTTAGTGATAGCAGGTGTTGGTGTAGTAACAGGTGGAGCCGTAACCGGCACAGGTGCATTATCAATCCAACCTATAGCATTATCGGGTGTTGGTACCGTAGACATAGACGGCTCCGGAAATGCTGCTCTACAACCACTTGTAATAGCGGGTGTCGGCACAACAATAAATGACTCCACAGGTACAGGTGCATTATCAATCCAACCTATAGCGTTATCAGGCTCGGGAACTGTTGACATAGACGGTACCGGAAACGCAGCCCTTCAACCCTTAGTGATAGCAGGTGTAGGAACGGTAGATGTTGACGGTTCTGGAAGCGCGGCTCTTCAACCTCTTGCTATAGCAGGTGTCGGCACAGTTGCTATCACAGGAACGGGCGCACTCGCACTTCAGCCTTTAGCCGTTTCAGGTGCCGACTCTGAAAATTCAACAACTTATATTTTCAATGTTGAATCTTTGATCACACAAACACATGATGTCGAATCTTTAGTCCCAGGAACATATAATGTAGATAGTTACGTTTAACAATCATTTAATAATCGTTTAATATTCAGGAGGTCCAATCATGAAAAGTTTTATTAAGTATTTGCTAATCTCAGCCGGTTTTATTGCGCTGTGCTATAGCCTTTCTGGCTGCTCGGTAAATCAGCAATTTATCGAAACGTGCGAGGATTCGTGGAGCGTGATCGGGCCGGAATACATTGGATATGTCAACGCCGACGAGGCGCTGGATAGCCGAACGCGTGATATGAGGATACGCACAGCCACAGGATTCACACTTATGCTGGAGGCTGCCAAGAAATAATTATGACACTGGATATAAACAAAGAAGAAATGATTGACGCGCTCCGTGATAGTCTCATGCCGGTTGTAAAGGATTTTGTTGACAGTGTTGTAGACGACGCGAAAGGCGCGGCGAAGGATTATGGTAAAGATGTGGCGTCTGATTTCGCTGTGACGCTGTGGATGTCCCGTCACGGGGATAATGAGATGGCCGAGCGCAACCTGAAACATTTAAAAGTTCAGCTCAAACAATTGGCAATGATTCAGCAATTGAAGATCAATGCTAATATCATGGCCATGCTGGAGAAGTCGTTGGAAGTGGCGTGGCGCGTTGGATTGAAATTGTTGTTAGCGTAGGAAGAAAGGAGATGTAAATTATGAATAAAGTATTTGATTTTCTCGGTGGCAGAAAAATGACAATGATTCTGTTGACGATTGCTCTCGTTGCATGTCGCAAGTGGTTAGATTTCGACGTTGAGACAATGAACCGATTGATTGTATTGGCGATTGGCGGTGCCGGGGTTGTGGCTGTGGAGGATGCGGCAATTGCACTCGGTAGCGATAAGAAGAAAAAGAAAACAGCAGCCAAGAAGAAATAGAAAATAACCGATACTTTGACGCGCCTGGGCCATGCGTCGCTGTATCGGTTTTTTTTAATTGTTACTTAGAATCTTTTGGTTTTGGTCCTTTTGACTCGTCCCAAAGGTTGCTAGCATAGTGTTTATCTTTTGGTAGTTCTTCGGATTCGGTTGGTGTCGGTGGTGGATATTTATCTTGTTTTTGGTTCTCATTTCTCAACTCAGCCACCATTGCCTGCAACTTTGCATTGTCCTGATAAATTTCCATAATGTTTTGATACACCGCACACGTCGACTTTACTGGGCATTCCATTCCTGCCATGTTTAATTCTCCTCCTGGTTGTCTGTATTCGGATTATTTGGATTATAAAAATTCACTTTACCGTTTTCGCGCCATTCGTTTAAACACGCCATTTCACGCTCTGGCCAGTGCATGTGATTATGTCGATATGTTTTTATTTCTGTGTCGAAGTAGTGCATTTTTTCGTCAAACTGCAATCCGTCGAATCCTACGGCGTCAACTTCGTGACCGAGGTATTCTGTTAAATACGCGAGAACTTTTAACCCTGTGCTCGGCCCTTCTTTTGCGTGTTTCGCTTTATCAGAGATTATATATGCGCGGTATTTTTCGGCAATAAAATCACGAATTTCAGTCGGTATAATTGAAAAATTGGCATCGTTGAGATATGCGCGGTCTATTACTAATTGATTGCGTGCCGTACCTGGTTTGTTTGTAAATAGTACAGATCCGCATTGTCCCCAATCCACAGAGAATCTATCTGTGGCAGTCTTGTAAATATCGGATCGATAGAAATCTTTACATGTTGCCCACGTCGTTATTTTAAAACCGGTTGTTTTCGCGTCGGTGCAATAGTATTCGTTAATTCTGTAAACTTGCCGGTGCGCGTCGATATATTCTCCTGCATTGGCCGTAAGAATGGACGGGCCATTGCCGACAACTATTATTTTTCGCATGTCTATCAAGTTTTGAACTCCTCTTTAACCTCTTTGTATGGAAATATTCCAACAGGAAAGTCCGGCGACATGGTTATAATGTCGGCATTGGGGAACTCAGATTTTAAAAGTTTCCAGTCAAGAATAAAATTATCAAAATATATTTTCTGTTTCTCTGGCGTTGTATATATGCAGTTCTGAAATTGCAGCGCTTTTGCATACGGTATTCCTGGCGTTTCTCGGCAATCCATACCGAGGAGGTAGATTGTTCTGTATCCGAGATGCAACGCAACTTTGGCGGCCGATGTGGCCGATGTATGTTTACCGTATGCTTCGCCTTGTAATTCGTTGAATCCTATTGTTTCGGTACCGTCCCACGCCTTGAATCTAGTTACATTTGCCTCGCGCGTGAAGATCCTCTTTGGCTGCCAAGATGGATTGATGTGAGGCAGCGCCTGGTCACGTGCATTCATGTTTTTAAATATCCAGGTGGCGGTCTTGAAAAGAGTTATTGAGGCATTGATAGCGAACACAGGATGTCCGGCGGTGGTCTTTTCAGCGTCTATGTTGTCAAGCGACGGGCCGGAGCCAACAATGAAACAAGATCCGTGCTCGGTGTCTTTTAGTTTTTGGTAATCTGATTTCATTGTTATCGGCATGAGGATTGTTGCCTTTCGATGTCTGCACAAGTTATTTCGGGATCGTACTCAATGGTAGTTACTTTTTTAGGATTAACTTGATAATGCGTTGGCCGATCTTTATCTGACAGGTGTTTAAGGATCTGCGTTTTTTCATTATCAACATAACGCTGACGCGTCGCTCGGTTTATGTGGTTGTAATGCCGGACGGGATACGGACAGATCCAGCATTCAGATAATGGTATGGATCTCGGCCGTCCGCCTCCGCCGTAAGGTCGCCATGTGAAAGGAGCAAGACCTTCTTTGTCGTATGCTTTAAAAAAGAACCCGTGCGGCGACTGTGACGCGAATTTATCAACACGCAGGGTTTCGTAGTCGTTCCAAAAATATATCCAGTTACAGCACATGCATGGGGAGTCTGATGCCAGCCAGGCGAGAAAGTACTCGTGAAATTTAGAATGCTCCGGCATGGCCTCGTCGGCGTCAAACTGCATTATATAGTCTGGCGGTTTGATTCCTATTTCAGAATTTGCGAGGAGGTTATAGCCGAGTTGTAACGGTGTTTCTCGGATCTTGTAACCTCCTGGATTTGTTTGGTGTGACTTATAGGTATATATGTATCCGGTTGCACATGCAGTAAGTTTTTTAATTTTCCAGTCGTCGAGAAATTCTCTTCCGTTCAACCAAAGAAACATTTCGTCATAATATCCGGTCCAAGAATTTGCGCATTCCATAAATATCTCAGTCGAATACATTCCATTAGTCGAAGAGACTTGCCAACCGTTCATGTTTCACATCCTTTGCTAACCATGCACATTGCACTTTACTTTTCACTCCGAATTTAAAACCAAATAAATCTATTCCAAACTTGAATTGATCTCCGATTGTTTTTATGACATCATGATCGTTTTCATAATACTCGACATAATTTCTGTGGCTCGACGCGTTACTGGTTTTAGGTTTTATTTTAATTTTGAATCTTTTTGATAAATCTATAAACATGTCGCCTATAAATTCAAAATTATAAATACAATCAGAAATAATATTTTCCTTTTTATCACATATAAAATCCTCAAATGTTTTAATGGCGGGGATGTTATAAGACAATGCAATGTGGCCGTCCGTCTTTATCCAATCCAGAAATGACAATTGCCTCGCACTTTTGAACCATGATTCGGTTTTGTGGTTATGTTTTTTAGCTTTATGAAACGCATATCTTGAAACCATCATTTCCCAGGGATTTCTGAAGATGCAAAAACAATAGTAATCTTTTATGTTTGGGATGTATGCCTGAGCAACTTCAAAAGGTGCGTGTTTTAAGAAAGGCATTTGTTTCAGGTTTGGATAAATAGTTCTGTCTTTTAATACCGGATAAGGAAGTTTGAATGTCGGATCGCGTTGTTTATAATTATTGAAACATTTGAGTGCATAATGGACGGACGTTGACGCAGACCGTTCAATACCGCCAAAAATGATTTTATGTTTTTCAGATATTATCAACGCCGCACCTCACAAAAAAAGAATTGACTATCTTTAAAAAAGTCCTCGTCAATAATGTCCAAATACTTACCAATCAACTCTCTCCACCACTCAGCCGGTTTAACAAGCGGATGAAAGAATTGTGGTTTTGTGCCGACGCCGACGGAGAAGGTGACGTATTTTTTGGCGATGCGTGCAAATTCTTTGATCGCATCGCCAGCCTCCTCTTCGTTGTTTAAATGCTCAAGAACATCGTTGGAAACAATAACGTCATACCGATTGTTTGCCAATGTGCCTAATTCAGAATAATGTAATTTGAAACATTCTATATCTTGCAAATGATTCTCGATTACCCAATCCGAAATCTCAGTGCCGACAGAATGAAAACCATTTTCTAAAAACATACGGACAAGTTCACCGCGTCCGCAACTTGTCACAAGCACATCATCCGTCTTCTCTATCCTGGCAGAAATCCAATCATAGTGTAAACCGTGACGCACAGCACGATTCTTACGATTGCCATATTTACCTTTGGCATATTCTTCGTCGTAGATTCGTGACTGCTCCTTATTATCTCTGTATTTAAATTCCATTTCCATATTAACGCTGCACCTCTTTCAAGTGTCCGCGCCATTCGCCGAGCAGCCATTGGCGCTCTGTCCAGACCTTACTATCTATGTCGATTAGCGTTTTTAGTTTCTCGTTTGTTAGCTCAACAAATTCTTTTGAAGGCGCCGATCCATTGTTGCTATATTTCGCGTTTGTTTTTGTAATGAATTCTTTCTCTTGTTTCTTATACAGGATTTCTTTTTTATAAATCGGCCGCATTAGGTCAACCAGTCGATTGTGATCATATGGGCGCTGAGGTCCGTGTGCTATGCCGCGTGATCGGTGCATTCCATTAAGCATAAGAATATTAGGGTTGCGAATGTTTTTTGCGCCGTTGAAAAGATCGTGAACAAACCGTTCAACAAACCACATCATCGACCCATTACCGTGAACTACCAGCGGGAATAATGTTTCCATGACTGACTTATGTAAAATCATATGGTTCTCGTCGTGGACAGAATAACGCACACATGGCCGAGGTGTTTCTGTTTTCGTGTGGCTGACATCTTTTTCGTCCCACTCCCAAATACTTTTCGGTGTAAAGAAACAAGATACCGCGCCGCAGAGAGGATTCCACTCGTCGATAAAATCCAAGAGTGCAGGCACATCTTTTTTGTCCATTGTCACATCGTCGTCGAGGTAAATATAATATTCGTAGTCGTTTTTTTCTCTTGCAATTTCATAAAGGAGTTGGCGGCCAACACTCCAGCCAACGGGGATATCAGAAACATAATCCGATAGTTGATCGTTGAAATCTTTGTTCCAATTGAGCTTGTAGAGGTCTATTCCTGGTCGTCCTGAAAAAATAAGGCGTTGCTCTT
>Ga0207997_1001527_pt1 | contig 11929 bp, 16 predicted proteins | sample AntAceMetag02UKN_FD_184777 | JGI IMG/M metagenome (GOLD analysis project Ga0207997, IMG submission 184777) | Saline lake microbial communities from Ace Lake, Antarctica - Antarctic Ace Lake Metagenome 02UKN (SPAdes) (version 2) | ecosystem: Environmental > Aquatic > Non-marine Saline and...
AAGATAGGAGGGCTGTATATCCAGACATGAATCTATATCAAGAGATAATATTATTAACATCATTCGCACCTTTAAAATGTAAATATGTTGTAGAGAACGTTAAGCCATACTATGACCCATTAATAAAATCACAAGAAGCCGGCCGTCATTTGTTTTGGAGTAACTTTTTTATATCTAATTATTCAAGTAAGAAAATATTTTGTGTTACTAAAGAAAGTATTACAAACTTACAGAAACACTATAACATTGATGTGTCTAATTGTGTAGGTGTTGAAAAAAGAAAGATTATGCGTAACTGCGTAGACCCCAAACTTGGACTTCACATATATAACTGTGCCTTTAGAGATGTACAAATGGAAATAGAATGAACAACGAAACCGACCTACAATACTACATAAACGATGATCTTAGAAAGCTAGGTATCATGCATTATCATCGTAAAAACAGCGGAGGCGGTAAAAGGGTTACTGCTAACATATTCAAGCTTGGTATAATTAAAATGGCATGGCCCGATTTAACGATATATCCACGGCTTGGTAAGGCTGTTTTTGTAGAGGTCAAATGGGAACACGATAAACTTAGTACAGAGCAAGAAGCATTTTTAGGATGGGCACTCGATAACGGTTATCCTTTTTATACTGTAAGATCCGTGCTAGAATGGGAAGCTGTTAAACGTTTGGAGGATATATGATGACATTGGATTTAGTTCTAACATATTACTGGTATGATGAAATATTGTCTGGTAGAAAAATAGTAGAGTATAGAGAGGTAACACCGTACTGGATAAAAAGAATACTTAACAAAAGAGATAATATTTATAAGGTTATTTTTAGAAGAGGCTACACTAAAACGTACATAGAAAAAAAGGTAGACAGAATACATATCTGATCATGTCCCTATAGCGGATGGGATGATAAATACATTCAAATATATTTTAGTTAGGCGGTTAATGTGAGTTATTATAAAGCATTACTACAAGAAGCTATTCAGCTATTAAAAGAGATCGCTGAAAATATGTCAGCTGGTTATTACCCAGAACTATATAAGAGGATTAAAAAGTTTGTCAACGATAACAATGGTTTATAATTTAAACAAGTGCCGGGGGGATTCCAAAAAGATAGAGCGGATCGAACTATCCGCAATTCCCCCGGTTATTTTTAAACAAGGATATAATATGAATGTTAATATTATCTGCTGTATGTGTAAAAAGAAGATAGGATCTCAAGACACCGGGAACAGTGTGCTGATTGGAGATAGTCATGGCCTATGCTTTATGTGCTACTTCAAGACAATACACCAATTAAGTGTAAGATCTCAAATTAAATTAATAGCGTTGTTATTCTTGCATCACATTAGAAGATTATTTATAGGGAGATAGTATGATCGATAAATCATACCAGATACAGGAGACCCAAAAGGAAGTATTCGGCCGGGCCCGGTGGAGGTGTGAAAATTGTGGAATGAGATTATCGCACCCAAATTCTAATTCTCAGTTAGCACATCGGATCAAGAAGAGCAAAGCTAATATCAAAAAATACGGCAAAGAGATTATACATCATCCTTTGAATATGAAAGCGGTTTGCGGTTTAGAATGTAATGCAGTATTTGATCTTGGACATAATGAGTATGCTATTGAAAAGCTCGTTAGTGAGATTATAAGAGAGATCAATAAATGAAACCAGATATCAATTTTTATAACTGTGATTGTATGGACCACATGGCAAAGTGTGAAAATAACAAGTACGACCTTGCTATTGTTGATCCTCCATATGGAATACAGGGTGCTAATTTAACGGGATTTAAAAAAAAGAACATACAGCATGAACAACATGAGAAGTGTAAAAAATGGGACAACATACCAAGTGATAAATATTTTAAGGAATTATTAAGAGTATCAAGAGATCAAATAATTTGGGGGTGTCAATATTTTACAAAGTTTTTACCTTCATTTTCACAACCATTAATTTGGGATAAGGGAACTGGAGATAATTACTTCGCTGATGGTGAAATGGCATTTTGTAGCATTAAGGGAACATTAAGATTTTTTAGGCATCAATGGTGTGGAGCATTTAAGGATAGTGAAAGAGGCAATAAAGCTATTCATATTAATCAAAAGCCAATTGCATTATATAAATGGTGTTTGCAAAAATATGCTAATAGATATGAAGATCAGTGTGATAAAATCTTAGATACCCATGGTGGCTCTATGTCTATAGCTATTGCCTGTCATGATATGGGCTTTGACCTGGACCTGTGCGAATTAGATAAAGACTACTTCGATGCTGGTAAAAAGCGATACGAAAAGCATATATCACAGGTTAGAATGTTTTAAGGTAATAATATATGCTATTGACAAACACAAGAGCATGGAACATAATTAAACTATGATTATTAACCCTATACGAATAAAAGCATATCACTGGAAAAAGCCTCCCTCAAAGATTGGCAGAGCTATAGCGATACTAATAATTGTTATAATAATAGCATTTATAATTAACGTTAGATTTCTACATTCCCAGGAATACATTGTAAGCGATTGTAATTTTAGACAGGACACACATGAATAAAATATTTCTTATACTCCTAACTCTTATCTTATACTTTGGCACTAAGAGCAGTACCGTGTACAGAGACTATCAGCTTGAAATAGTAACCGACATTGTTAAAAGTTGCAACGTACTAAATGAAGCTGAGAAGATAAACAAGACTATGGTCTATGCCAAAAAGTACAGTCATGATCCTATAATATTAAGCAGACTTATTAGGGCCGAGAGTGCTTATATCCAGTATAGGTATAACAGTAAAAGTGGAGCAATAGGACTTCTCCAAATCATGACTAATATTCACAAGATAGATGATGCTTTTAACATTGATACTAACATGAACTATGGCGCTAAACTCCTGCGTCAATATTTGTCTATAGACGGTACTTATAAAACTGCTCTGTTAAAGTATGGAGGTTGGATGTGTGATAGGTGGGAGCATCGTAGTAATGAGGCTAGAGAGTATTTAAACAAAGTTCTAGGTAATGATCTAAAATGATTTTCAAATTGATTATACTTTTTCTTCTAAGTATCCCTCCAAAAAATAGGCCCCTGGTGTTGTTTTTGTGTTCAGCACTGGGGGTTTATTTTATGGAAAAAACATTTGACAATAGAGCATATATATATTATAATATATATGTCGTTGGCAGTCGGGGGGAACCCTGGGAAGTCCCCCCTTTGCCTGCACTTTGGGGGTTATTAATGAGCTGGCTTATTAAAGCACATAAAAGAATCCAAGCCGGAGAAGATGAAGAGACTGTCTTAAAAGAGTATGGTTATCTTAAAATGCTATCATGCAGATGTGGCGAACTTATTACCAGTAAAGGCCAGAGATTATGTAAAAGCTGCATGAACGAATATGTAAAGTTACACACCAACACCAAAAGAAGAGATGATTAAATGTAACGTGGTAATATATGGCTAAAAAGAACGCACTGAACGAAAATCAGAAATCATTCTGTAAAGCTTTATACAAGCATAAATGGAATCAAACAAGGGCATATTTAGAAGTATATCCAGATTGCACACTAAAAGCAGCAGAAGCAGCAAGCTCACGTTTGTTAAGCCTTGTTAAGGTGAGAGCATATGTCAAAAAGCTTGGAGAGAAATTTGAAAAGGAAAATATTGTTACCAGGGAAGAGATTGTAGCTGATTTAAAAGAGGTCCGGGATCGGTGTATGCAAAGAGAGTCTGTCAAAGAGTATGATCATGATACAAAAGAAATGGTCGATACAGGAGAATGGCAGTTTAAAGAGAATGGAGCCCTTAAATCAATAGAGCTACTTGGTAAATGCATAGCAATTTTTACCGATAAAATAGAGCATGACGGTGAAATCAATATTAACATCATTAAGCGGATAGTTGATGGAAAAGACAGTTGAAATAAACTATCATAAGAACCAGAGCCTGATATTTGACGATCCTGTACGATTCAAGGTCGCCTGCTGTGGTAGAAGGTTCGGAAAGACGCTTGGAGCTGAGAACTGGCTTGTTGAGAACGTCTTAGAGGATAAGCCCAGAGAAGTATCATGGTGGATAGAGCCTATATACGCACAATCAAAGCGGGTATTCAAAGAGATCAAATATAAATTCGCTAGTGTTATCAAGCGTACTAATGAGAGTGATTTAATAATAGAATTCTACAACAAATCAATCATAGAGTTTAAATCTGCTGATAATCCGGACAACCTCAAAGGTGATAAGCCTAAACGTGTAGTACTGGATGAATGCGCAACAATGAAATCAGAGATATGGACTGAGGTAATAAGACCCTCACTAATGGACCATAAAGGCGATGCTGTATTTATTGGTACACCTAAAGGGCAAAACTGGTTTGCAGATTTATATTACCAGGGAGAAGATCCGCTTAATACTGAGATTAAATCATTCAGATTCACCACGTATGATAATCCATTCATTAACCATGAAGAGGTAGAGAAAGCTAAAAAGGAAATGCCTGAACGCTTATTCCGTCAAGAAATAATGGCTGAGTTCGTTGATGATATAGGAGGTGTATTCCGGGGTGTAAAAGAATGTGTTAAAGGTGCTTTTGAAGAGCCGTATCCGGGTGAAGAATATGTAATGGGAGTTGACCTGGGAAAATATGAGGACTTTACCGTATTATGTGTAGTAAGGAAGTCTGCCGCTCACGTTGTAGCATTTGACCGGTTTAATCAAATCAATTGGGGCCTGCAGGAACAGCGTATATTAGAATTAGCTAATAAGTATGATGCATTCGTGTATATGGACCAAGGCCAGGTAGGTGATGCCGTATTGGAAGAATTATTAAAGAAGTGGTCCCGGATTAAAGGTATCAAGTTTAATAATGAGAATAAGACCGAAATGATTAACCTACTTAGTAATAGAATCGAGAAGGGAGAGATTAGCTATCCAGAAATCCCGGTATTGATTAACGAGCTTAGAATATATCAGTATGATAAGCTCCCGTCCGGTAAGCTTAGAATGAATGCTCCGAGTGGACACCATGATGATACAGTGATAGCATTAGGGCTGGCTATATGGCAATTAAGCGAGTTTGATTTTGAGGGCATAATGGGCGATCTAGTAACAGAGACAAGGAGTGCGTTTTGACAATTTATCATAAAGGTCAATGTATAGGTGCTATTGTTAATATTGATAATAAAAAATATCTGCGTATATGGATTGATAAAGATTGGTTAAATAATTTGGAAACTAATGAACTTGAAATTATTGATTTAGGAAAAGGAGGTGATAGGATAGTTTTAGAAGAAAATATTATAGAGGATAATCATGACTAAAAGGAGTGCGTTTTGAAAGAAAGTATAGCATATAGAGCTTTTAATTTTGGAATCAGGATATATATTGAATTGCCGTTTTTTAGTATCAAAACATCTACAATGAGCAAGTCCTGGGAAAGGTGTGTTTATGAAGTATTGTGCTTTGAGATTAAATTGTTTAAATGGGTTTTTTCTTTTGAAATAACAAAAAAGCCTAAAAACTATGGAGGACAATCATGAGTGATATGTCAATGGATGAACAATACTTACTTAACATCGAAAAGGACCGTATAAGCAAGAAGGTCCGTACAATGGAGTATGACGGCGAGAAGCGTAAACGAGCTTTTCACGATAACAAGAAATTGCAGGAGAAAATCAGGAAGCTCGCAGACGCTAAGATGCGTGCATGTCCTAAGTTTAAAAAGCCTATAGGGGGATAGTATGAATATTAAACAGATAGTAGGATGTTATCTATTATTAGAATAAGGCTTGACAATATGCCTTAATATATGTATAATTACTAAATAGCGTTATAAATACCAGGAACGGATGCTGGGTTCTCTTTTTATCCAGGGAGGGATTTTTTGCCATCTCTTAGACACATTTTTCGAGACTCATTAATTTCAACAAGACTTCAATCATATCTATCTCCTATAATTAATTTATTCAAGATCTCTACACCAACACCACCTACACAAGAAATTCTCACTAAGAGTTTAGATATACAGGCCGGCATGGAATCTGAACTTGAGAACCCCGATAAATTACTTGAAAACAAATCTAAAGACTTACGTTTTTATGATACGATGGGTAGTGACGATAAGATTAAACAATGCCTTGAATTAAAAAAACGTTTAACGCTTTCTAGCGGAGCCGATGTAATCCCTGCAAGTGATGAAGAGCAAGACAAGACCATAGCTGATTTCGTTAAATGGCAATTCGATAATACTACTATTCCTTTTTACGACATACTGGATAACTATCTTGATGCTATGCAATTCGGGTTTAAGGTAGGAGAGATCGTCTGGGCAAATGAAGAGCGTATGATTGAGCGTGGTAAACTAATACCACCTGATTTTACCGGTAAATGGTTTATTGAGAATATCAAACATAAGCATTCTATATTCTTTGATTTTGATTATACCGATTATGGAGAAGTAGATTCATTATATATCGGTAGGAATTTCGGTGATGATACTATCGTTAGCGGGGAAGAGTTAAAGAATAAGTTTTTATCTTTTACATATCCATATCCTAAAGACGGTAACTATTATGGTAATAGTGATCTGCAGCAAGTCTATCCACAGTGGTATGCTAAGTTTAATATATTCCGGTTCCGCAATCAGTATTTAGAACGATATGGAATGCCAATACCTGAAATTATATATGATACTAGAACTACAACATCCGGTGAAAAAGATTCTCTAAAATTAATGCTTAAGAACTTCCAGGAGTCTATGTATTTCCTCACACCCGGGGCCTGGAATAAAGAAGCAAAGGATATTATAGGCAAGTTCAAGATTGTATTGCACGAAGTGAGAAATGGAAGTGCTACAGACCAATACGAACAGGCACTTGACCAACTCGATAAACAGATAGCCAGGAAGTTACTAATACCAGATAAGCTTGGATTCTCAGAGACTACAACTGGTAGTTATTCACTAGGAGAAACTCAATTCAAAATCTTTTGTGCCGTTATTGAGGATCTACAAAGGAAAATGGAAGCGTTAGTCAATCAGCTCATTGTTAAGATTGTAGACTTTAATTATACTAATATAAAAGATTATCCTACATACCAATTCGGTAAACTATCCGACACGGTAGAACAGGAAATGCTAAGGGCGTTAATTGATACAGGTGTTATCGATAAGCGTGAAAGTTGGATACGGAAATACATCGGCATACCTGAACTTGATGAAAAGGAAAAAGAGCAGATAGACAAACAGAAAGAAGAGGATGTCAAGAAGGCCCAGGAGAACATACAGAATCAGGTTGGATTTCCTCCTAAAGATGATTTCCCTCCTAAGAAAGATGATAAGCGTCCAGACGTTAAACAGCCTGATAAGAAAATGAAGCGTACAGTACATCCTCTTAACTTCAAAGCTGTGGAACGTCATTATGATGAAGCGGAGGCCGATTTTATCAGAGACTATAATATTATATGGATGGATAATACCAAGTACCTCATTAAGCAAGTAGAGGGTCAAAAGATTATTGAGAATTCCAAGATTAAGGATGTTGGGAACCTTAAAATCAAAAAGACCGAGCTTAGAAAGCTATATCAGAATTATTACACTAAGTTATATATTACCGGTCGGATAGATGCCATAGAAGAGATACAAAGCCGATATAATAAAATACAGAAAGAAGGCTTTAAAAGAATTGACTTAACTGAAATGAAAGTCTATGAATATATGGATAAGGATTATATTAATAACCTATTATCTAAATATGATGAACTTGGAGAGCTTACAGAGTGGGACGCTTCAGGATTCAAGCTGATTAAAGACCGTGCTTATATTAACGCTGGACTCACTGAATCACAAATGTTAAGTACAGTGTCTACTACAATATATGATGGCGTTAGAAACAATAAATCTATGAGGGATATAATCGGTAATGTTAGCAAGTTATTAACAGATGAAAATAAAAAGTATGCAACTACTATAGCACGAACAGGAGCGAGTGATTTCTATAACACCGGCCGAATGAATCTGTTTAACTCTAAGAACGTTGATCCATATATAACAGCTTATCAGTATATCGCTATTATTGATAATGCTACAACAGAGTTTTGCCGGGCACATGACGAACAGATTATCCAGAAAGACGATCCACAGGTTAGCACTATTAACCCTCCAAATCATTATAATTGTCGCAGCATTTTATCGCCAATATTCTTAGGTGAGAATGCACAGGCCGACAGCTTCTATTATGATTATGAGAATAACCCCGAAATGCCAGTATGGGGTACGAGTGTTCCGGTAACTGCAAGAAATCCAAGCAAGGGATTCGGAGGCTGAAATGAGTATTAGAACAGTAAGTGGTCCCGCAGATATTGGAGTAAATACGGAGCTTGTAGCAGTTTCATTTGAAGGGCATTACTATGCAGCAGGATAAATTATGCAAACAATAACAATAGAGTTTGACCCAGAAAAAAAGACAATCAATAAAGTCGAGGGGCTTGAGAATATAAGCCCGATAGATATAGCAAAGGTATTAGGAAGTATATCTCTCCAGGCGCTTAACAAGATTGACTTAAAGCCCGAAAGCAAAATAGAGGTTGTAAAACCTAAAATCATAACAGGAGTAAGGTAATGGCTACAGATAAAAGAACAAGTGATTTAATAAATAGAACCATGATAGGAAATTAATATGGAAAAATTAGAACGAGGCAAAGGGCAAGGCCAGGGGAATGACAAAGAAGGTGATGGCGGTACTGACTTTTGCTACTGTACTAAATGCAGTTATAAAATGAAACATGACAGGGGTACACCTTGCAATGATTTAAAATGTCCGGAGTGCGGTGCTTCTATGACAGGTACTAAAAGCGAAATGAAGCTTGAAACAAAAGAATTGAGTAATGTAGAGATATTCGAGACAGGGGTATGGAAAGGCCATACTTATACGAATAAAGATTTAGCAGAAATGAAAGAGAATTTTGATAATGGAGTTGCTGAACCATATATCACAGTTGACCACAATTCAAAAGCAACTGGACAATTCAAAGATGCACTTAAAGCTCTAGCACTTGGATTTGTCAAGAAATTAGACCATAAGGGCAATAAGTTAGTTGCTAGTTTTAAACAGGTTCCTAAAGTTATAGCGGAACTTATAGAGGCTGGTCCTCTTAAAAAAAAATCAATAGAATTTTATCGGCATTTTATTGCCAATGGCAAGCCGTATAATAATGTTCTGCAGGGTGTTACATTTCATGGGGCCAATGGCTTACCAGAAGTTAATACGCTTTCAGATTTCCTAAGTCTATATAAGAGCAACTTACAGACTATGGATACAAGTGATAAGGATATAGTATCTATTTCAAATAAAGATAAGGAGGTTGAAAAACCTATGGATAAAATTGAACTAAAACAAGACGAGTATCAAGAAATGCTTAAGAAAGTCTCTCAAGTTGATGTTCTTTCGGATACTTCAAAATCTCAGGCAGAAACAATCACTACGTTAAAAAGTGACTCTGTTAAGATCATGAAAGAGAATGAAATGCTTAAATTAAAGCAAGAGGACATTGACAAAAAGAATAAAGAATCTCTTAAAAGTGAAGCTGAAAAATATATCGCTAAGAAAGTAAATGACGGTATAATTTTACCAGCACACAAAGACTTCAAAGTTGAAGAGTATATCACATTTAAAGCCGATGATGAAAAATTCAAAATCTTTATAGCTGATATTGAAAGCAGAGGCAAGGTAATAAATCTTGACCCTACCAAAATAGTTAATGCCGATCCGTTAAACTTTAAATATGATCCCGAAAAGGTTGATTTTAAAGTAGGCTCTGAAATTAATTATGATGAAGCCGAAAAAACCATTCAGGCCGTTATGAAAGCTAAGAAACTTAGCTGGGAAGATGCTGCTATTGAATGTAACTTTGTCGATCCTGCTGAAATCAATAAAGATGATAAGGCGGTGAAATAATGACTATTTATGTAGACAGAACAAAGAAAGAGTTTAACATAAACGATAGCGCACTAGCATCTGAGGATCTTTCAGACCGTCAATTTACATGTGTTGTTGCCGGTGGCGGTGCTACTGGTAATATGACAGTAGGGTCTCCAGGTGCGGGTGATGAAATCTATGGAGTACTTGAAAATGCTCCTGCTGAAGATGCCATAGCTGAAATAGTAGTAGAAGGTATTTGCGAAGTAAGGTCAAACGAGACTTTTAACGCTGGTATTGAGCTTACTACTGATGCTACTGGTAGAGTCGGAGCAGCCGTAGCCGGTGATTTCGTTATGGGTATTTCGCGCGAAGCGTCACAAAGTATAGGCCATGCGGTTAGTGTTCTTTTAAAGCACTACTACATGGGCGCATAAAGGAGGCAAATAATGGCTTTAGTAAATACTGAAACAATCGTAGACTCGAATAAATTCTTAACCAATTTTGCAACCGGATACAAGCTAGGTAATCCAGTAGCGGATTTTATAGCGCCGGCCTTTAGGGTAAAATATGAAGACGGTAAATACGTTGAATATAATAAAACAATATTCCGTGTATTTGATGATCGTATAAGTGGTTCAGAACATGCAAAAGAGATCCAGTGGGATGTTGATGAAGCTTCTTACAGCTGCTATGAATACTCAATGGAAAAATTTGTATCTGACAAGAAAAAAGAACAGGCAGTTGATCCTATTAGGCTTGACAAAGATGCTACTCGTTTCTTGAAACAATTTCACCATTTGGCACGTGAATACAGGGTAAATCAGATCGCTGGTAATGCCGCTGTAATCACTCAAACTGATGCTATTGGGTCCGCATGGGCCGCTGCCGGCGGTACTCCAGTTACAGACATATTAACTGGTATGGCCACTGTAGAAGCTGCAACAGGTGGTTATATTCCTAACAAGATTATGATTCCCCAGGCTGTAGCGCTACAGATGATCCAGACCACTCAATGGCTAACTTATTTTCAGTACACCGATACTGGATTTAAAAACGGTCTTTGGAATGCTGTATCCGGTTTACGCCAACTTGGACTCGATGTTATGCTTACGAGCGTACAGGGTCTTAGCACTGCTAAACTTGGTTCTAGTGATCCAACAAGCGAAGGTATCTGGGATGATAATTGTTTACTTTTCTATAGTGAAGCAAGACCTTCATTAGAGACTCGTACTCTTATGTACTCACCATTTGTCAAGAAAGACATTATGTTTACCACTCGTGAACCTCGCAGGCGTGGTCAGTATGTTACTATTTATAGTGATATTGATGAACTCCTGGTAGATGCTCAATGCGGTTACTTGATGACTAATTGCGTTTGATTAAATAAGGAAATGAGAGTGGGCTTTATGGTACTAGTCTATAAAGCCTTCTCTCTATTAAAACTATGGCACTAACAAGATACAGCACAAAAGAACAATTAGACTCTAATCTAAACAAGATAAGTTTAAAGCTTACCGATGCGGAAAAAGAAGACCGGATCGACCAAGCCGATAAGTTTATTAAAAGCAAGCTCTCTAAGTTAGTAGATTTTGATGTTATAGATGCGCTCGCTGCTGTTCCCGATTGGCTTAATTGTCTAAGTCAGTATAAATCTTGTGAATTCGCTATTGCCAGGGTGTACGGAGCTAAGAGAGACGCAGCGGAAGTATCAGATTTAAAATATTGGTCTGATTTATTTATGGAATTACTGACTGAATGTCAAAACAATGAAATTGATTTTGGAACGGCTGCAAGCGGAACGGCTACATTTGAATGGGATGCAAGACGACATGTTAAGCCTGCATTTGGCACTACTACAACACCAAAAGAAGATGAAGATAATTATGGAGAATATGTTGACCTTTATGATTTGCAAGATGATCGCGAATATGATAATACAGGTGATGCATGACAACCACTATAAATGTAAAGACCCCAGCAGAATTAAAAGCGGCTTATAAGAGAATTGCT
>Ga0207997_1001530_pt1 | contig 11916 bp, 18 predicted proteins | sample AntAceMetag02UKN_FD_184777 | JGI IMG/M metagenome (GOLD analysis project Ga0207997, IMG submission 184777) | Saline lake microbial communities from Ace Lake, Antarctica - Antarctic Ace Lake Metagenome 02UKN (SPAdes) (version 2) | ecosystem: Environmental > Aquatic > Non-marine Saline and...
TTATCGTCCATAAAAGTATGGTGTTTATTTCTGAAATGCAAACTAGTAAAGATTGTCTTTCTTTCCTTTACCTTTTGACTTCTTTGCGGATTGGTCTATTATGTCTGCTGAGTTCTGTACAAGGTCTCTAAGCCTCTTAACTCCTAGAACACGTCCCTTATATTGAGCATGTGTAGCTGCCAATCCAATATCATTACTATCAAGTCTCAAAGAGTTAATAGCTTGGTGTTCCATATATCCCTCTATCCATGTTAATACGCTCTCCCATAAAGGAGTCTCTGCTAACTTTGCAAATTGATGTAATGCACTCTTGTCGTATTTAGTTAGGTCTTTTATATCCTTCATGCGTTTCTTCTAGGTGGTTCAAGTGATTGTACTTCTCCTCCGCCTTGCACCTGGTCTGGTAACAATGCTTTAAGTGTTGGGTCTACCCCTTCTCCAGTTCCTCCACCCATTGGTGCTCCTCCCAATGGTACATTCGCCATACTAGCCTCTCCTCTTTGCTCTTGTGCTTTAGCCTCACCTAATATGTGTTGTGTGAATATATCCATTATAGTCAAATCTGGGTCGTCTATAAATTCAGGACTCTCCATAAACGCATAATGTAATGCTGTATGCTTACTTGTTGCATAAGGTGTAGGTGGAACTTCCGTTCCCTTCATCATATCCTCGTTCTCTTGTGAGGCAAGGTCTACTGTCTTCTGCATATCTGCTACTTCTTCTGTTGGCGCTCCCTGACCTGCCTGTTGTAGACTAAATTCATCTGGGTCTTTACCATTAACTCTCAATAATTCTGCCCCAAGTTTTGCAGGGTCCATTGCTGGATTATCTCTTAACCTATCATAAACATCTTTAAAATTCTGTGCCTCTAAGGCTTTGGATACTGGCAAATCTGGTGCTGCTTTATATCTAACATCCATCTCTGGGTCAAGATATTCTGGCAATATCTGTAAATAAGACCTTCCCTCTATCTTCTCGGATTTAATATCCTGAGAATCCTTATCTTTATAAAATCTCTCTCCGTCTATAGGAATCATAGGATATTGCTTTCTGTATGCGTTTTCTTCTTGCATAACCAAAAGTCCTTCCCTCTTTGCTGCTGCTACTGCATCCTTATACACCTGACCCTCCTTCTCTCCTAGTATCCTTACTAGTTTAGGCTCTCTCATGTACTGTCTAATATTAGAGTCCCTTAATCTTGTAAAATCAACCAAAGTATCTATCTCTAATAGAAATAACTTTGTTCTGATTCTCTGTAATGTAGACTCTTTTAGAATTGCTGCTTCTGTTGCGGTTCTTGCGGAAGATGACGAAGATGATTGCATCCTATCGTCCATTCCAGTAACCTTTGTAGCATCTTCTTTTAGTCTATCTTCCTCTTGGTATGCCGATGGTTTAATATCGCTATACTCAAGTGGCTTAACATTATTAACATCTCCAACGTGAATTTGTCCATGTGGTCGTACTGTCAACTCATCATCATCTAATGATGTTTCGCTATCACCAACTAAGAACATCTTATCAATCTGTAAATGTTGACGGTCAAGTCTCATTCTACGAATTGTTGTTATTTCCTTTTGAATGTCTCTTAAAAGCTCAGCCTCTCCTGTAGAATAGAAAGAATCTAAATCAGGAACATCCGAAGCTTTAATAAAAGGTATTTCTTTATGGTCGTATGGGTTTGGTCCGTCATCAATTAGAACACCATTGGCAACTACCCATCTTGCATCAAAAGGTATTCCTCTATTCCAATATTCTAGGACTTCAACAATCTCTCCGTCTCCAACGTCTTTTTTAAATGAGTAACCTTTGGTAGTCTTTCCTCCCGCTCTAACAAACTTCGCATTTCCTAATGGGTCTGTCTTACCTCTATACTTGTTTTTGAAAGCTTCTAATTGGTAGTATTGAATATAAATAGCATCCTTGCATCCGTTCGGTCCTCTTAAAGATGTTGCCGTTTCATCGAAGTAAACATCCTCTAATGGAATTGCTTTTAAATATGGAAGTTCAAAAAAGGTCTTGTCAACTTCCTCATAAACAATCTTACCAGTCTTCTTGTCAACATTCTTTGGAATTTGTACTTTTCTGGTATCTCTATAAACAAATTCAATAGCAATTCCGTCTCCCCTAATTAATGTACTCTTTAGAATCTTGAATAACTCGTATTTAAACTTTCCCTTGTCCTTTGTATATTCTAAAATCTTTAGTTTGAGTGCAGCGTACTTGTCGTCTGCTGCTGTTCTACCAACCAAAAAAGGTGTGGTATCATACTCTATAACGTGTGAAATCTCCGCTTCTATAATCGAAGTGGTCATTGGGGGAACAATGGTGGACTGCCACTTACCACTAGTATCTCGGGTTGGCTTGTATGCTTCATCCGCCTCTTTCCACTCTTTTTCTTTCTCTTGACGTTTGTTATCATCCATTTGGTCAAGTCGTTCGCTGACCCACAGGATTTTCTCTAATTCCTTATCACTTGGTTCGTATCCACTACTTGCTGAAATCTCTTTGATTGTTTTTTTGGTTAATGCCATTAGTATAAATATGTATTTTTCTTAGCGTCCTCGTTAAACGTCCTTTTGGAAGGTCTAATTGACATCCCATCTGCGTATGCGAGTGCGTCTATAATATCATCATGGGGAGCCTTCGGAAATCGGAGTAACTCGTCCTCAAGATGTAAAGTATGTGGCAATAATCTATCATGCCAAACGGAACCAGAAGCGTACTTTGGCTGCAAACGTCTGATTCGTATTTCCTTTGAATCACCCCTATCGGGTCGCAATTCTTCAATTGGTAATCGTATCTTCCTTTTCTGCATCTCATCATGTATAAAGTATTGCAGAGCTTTCTGAAATGCAACCATTTCTATGCCTATCTGGGAAGGATGCCACTTCTCATAAAGTTTAAAAATGTTATCTACTAACTGCTTTGGTGTTAGCTTCTCTCGTACTATATCCCTTATATACTCATATCCAAATTGGTCCTTTGATAATACCACCATTGCTGTATAATCTGCCTCCTTAGATAATGAAATGGCAGGGTCAACCGCTAGAACAGTTCTCAAGTTCCTTCCTTTAAGCATGTCCGTATTATAATATTTAAACCAACTCTTCTTGAAGGTAGCACTCTCATCATCTATTGGAGTATTCTGATATTGACAATTAAATTCATAAGGACCTTTTGCAATGTATAGGTCGTTTAGCTTATCCCTAGTGAACTTTGCTGGCCATAGGATTTTACCCTTTTCTAAATCTCCATTCTCTACTGCCTGTCTACTAAATGTTAAAAAGTTATTTCCCAGGTTCTCGTCTGGATTGTCATTGTCTCCAAGGATGGCTCCATATAAATCATCATAATGCCACCTAGTTCCAATTACTATAAGCTCTCCTCCAGGTTCTAGAAGGTCAAGCATATCCTTAAACGCAAGTTTCACCTTATCTATCTGGTCCTTAGTACCCGTATTAGAACGTCCCACAACATCATCTAAAATGATTCTATCGTAATGCTGTGAAACAAGGTTACCATCTACACCCATCACTGTTACAGTAGGTTCTTTTGTTGCATACGAACCACCTGGTTCCTTTACATCTATTTGATTTTCGCTCCACCTAGAAGCGTTTTTAGACAAATCTCCATAATATTTTTTAAACTTCTCGTTATAGGAAAGTGTTTTCTTAATCTGATTAAGGAAAGTAGTCGCCATAGTATATGTTGCAGAACAGATAAGCGTTCTACTACTCTTGTCTTCCGCTATTGCTCTCAGCGTACTACCAACTGTAATGACTGTACTCTTTAGATGCCCACGAGGTAATAGAATAAGTTTAAATTTATTCTTCTTCTTTTCTACAAAGCTGGATAATTCCCTTAATGTCTTACTGTAACTTCCTACAGGCTCTAACCCAAGAACGTCAAAGTTAAAACTATACAGGTTTTTGAGGTATTTTTTCGCTTCCAGTTCCTTCAAAACTAGTTCCTCCTGGATTATTTGTTCCTCTAGTGATTCTCTTTTCGTCATTTAATATTCTGTCTATAGTATTTTCTGTTTGTAGAACAAACGTATCTATTGCATTTAAATCTGTCTTTATCTCCCCCGTTTCTGTAAAACCCTTCGAGTAGACTAGCTTGTGACTGTCTGTAAAGGCCACTGCAATCCCCTTTTCCGTAACTAGTACTCTCCAATCAAAACCAAACGGCCAATCAAGTTCGTATAAGCATGACATAAAGATTTCTGCTAGATGTTTCTTATATTCAAGTTTGGTAAAATTCCTCTTCTTCTTTAACGAATCCTCTATTATATTCTTACCTATATCATCTATCTGGTCTTTCTCTTTATTAAATTCCTTTGTAGCTCTTATCCCTTCCTTCTCGTTTTCCTCCAAGTGCATAGCCTCAGAAGCAATCTCCGCATCTTTGGTATCTATCTGGGAAAGGTTTTTCCCTAATTTCTCAAGACTCTGACTTTTCATCTATACATCTTTTACATAAATATTTCGGTACGTCTCCTTCCATTTGGAATAACACTCCATGTATTCCACACTTCTGGCATCTTCCTCTTGCTCTCTCGTGTGTATCTACATCAATTCTAATCCCCTTAGATACGTTTATTGCTAAATCTGCTGGGAATAGGTAGGCCACAACAATATGGTCCCTTGTAATCTTATAACCTTCGTCTGGTAGGGGAAATAACTGTGCAAACTGTCTCTGTATCTGTGATGAACTAATCGTTTTCATTATTCTCTATCGTAAATTATTATGGGAGTATTTCGATTGAACCTACATATTTCAGTCCATCCAGCAATATCAATATCCTGATTCGTTATTAAACGCTTTGTTATATTGTTAATGTCCTTTCTATGCCACAATCCAAATGCAACTGCAACCTCCATCTCTCTCCGTGGAATAGTCTCCGCAAATTCTAAAAAGTCTAGTACCTCAAAATTAAAGACTGATGTTTCAAGGTTTCTATCAACTCCTAAAGTATAAAAAGCCCTGTCTGCTATAATAACTGTCCCACACCCATCACCACAATCAATATCCAATACTTTATCCTCTGCCTCTATAAATCCTCTCGCTAGATAATAATCTGCTAATCTTTCATTCATCTAATTCAATCCTCTTTCTAAAAATAGCTGGATTGCCAGCCCATAACTCTCCTGCAGGTACGTCCTTCGTAACCACACTTCCTGCACCTATAACTGCATTTTTACCAATTGTAACTCCTGGAAGTATGATAGAATAACTCGCTATCCATGCACCATCCCCTATCGTTACGGGTTTAGCTAGTACTGTCCTCTGCCTTAAATATCCCTTCTTCTTATAATCGTGAAATCCTGTAAGTATCTTAACTCCATGACCACAGAATACATAATCTCCTATTGTTATCTGTCCTTGACAATCCGCAAGTGTAGGGTCAATGTGCGACTCACAAAATACTTCTCCTACAATTGGAGCAGCACCTTTTCTTTCTTCAAACAATATCATGGTTATATACTATCAAATACTCTCTTCCACATTGGAGCAACATTCTTTAAATTATAAAACTCGGCAGCCTCAACCGCATCTACAAATGCAAATGGCAACTCTCCGTCTCTAAGCTTTTCTATCTCTTTAACCAATCCATCCCAATCGTTCATTGGAACCATTCTTATAGACTCAGGATTCCTCTTATATATATCAAGTGCTATACCTACAGGGAATGATACTACAGGCCTACCACATGCCATTGATTCCATTATAGGAAGTCCAAATCCCTCAGAAGCAGAGCCACAAACATAAACGTCTATAGTCTTATAGTAATCAATCATCTTGTTAATCTCAAACTTACCCTGTATAGTTCCTTGTTTCATTGTTACACAGTTGGGTACAAACTTCACTCCTTCTATACTCTCTACTACTTCTTTTAATTTATCGAATTGCTTTCTTGGATTCTTGTAAGAACCACACCAACCAATCTTCAACTTCTCAGTTCTAACCTTATCTGTTCTATATAAATGTTCTGGATTAAAACCTAAAGGAGCAAACATAGCGTCTTTATCTTTTAATTTCAACATGTCAAACGAGTACTTGGAGCAAGCTACGTTGACCTTACCTTTCTTGAGTCCCATCTCATGTGGTTCCCAGAATGTCTTTACTAACTTATGTTCCAAACCCTCTGGGTGTCTACCAGGAAAGAATGACCAGATAATATCAAACTGGTCCAAATAGTCTATCTCCTGATTATAGGTAATCGTAAAGTCGTAATCATCCAAATAATTACCCAATTGTTCAGCATAATAAGCACTAAAGTTCTCCCATGATTGTAACGCTGCTACTGTTCTCATATTCTTTCCACTACATAAATATTCCCATAAGGCTTTCCCTTGAGATATTCCGTTTCTTCCTCTTCTACGAATTTAAACATTTTACCTTGGTAAATCTCTATTAAAGGTTTAAGATTGTAAAGATTAACATCGTGGAACATGATATACCCACCTTTTCTAACCTTAGAAGCGATTAAATCTATGTCTACCTTAACTCCTAGTGGCGTGTGAACTCCATCTATAAAACAGGCATCTATCTCTTCTGGTATGTACTTCTCTCCAAATTCCTTGGAAGTCATCTCATAAAGAGTACAATCTGTTCCCGTGTTCTTTACATTTCTCTCAAACTCCTCCTTACAGGCGTGATTTGGCTCTATAGAATGTACCTTAACCTTTCCAACAGAAGCCATAACAATAGAGGATAATCCTATTAAACTTCCTATATCTACTACCTCTAAACTATTCTTCTTCTCCAGTAACTTCTTAATATACTTCTCTAACGTCTCTCTATTAGTATCGCTAAGATATCCCGAAACTCCTTCTAACTTGTTCATGCTGGATGTACTAAACTAACATTTACTCCTTCTCCTTTGGTTGCCGTAATCCTACAATCCCTTCCTCCATCATACCAATACGGTAAAACTGTCATTCCTAATTCTTCTAAAAACTCTTTAACGATTTCTCCTGTCAAACCTGTCAAATGTGTATTCGCAGGAAAATCCTGGTTTCCAAAAGTCAACTGTATAAACCGATTAAAGTTATTCTTCAATAACTGTTCTCTTACCTCTTCCTCCCTATCTCCTATCCGTAATATTTCGTTCTGATAATTTGCTATTAGCCTAACGATATCTGGAAACCTTAACTTAATAATTCCTCCTGGTCTAATAACCCGTACCCATTCCGTTAATACATCTCTCCATTCTCTCCATCCGAAATGCTCTAGTACATCCTTAGAATAAACCTCGTCTATTGATTCATCTGCATAAGAAAGCTTCCTAATATCCATATCTATCGTGCCTTCGTAACCGTGTCCGTCTATGTTCTCGTATCCTTCTTGTAGCTTATTACCACTACCTAGGTTTAACTTCATGTACCTTCCCTCTTAAATAAAAAATCTGCATTAATATAAATAACATTATCCTTCTCTCCGCATCAAAAGCCCCCGTGAAAACTCCATACATCCACAGTCCAAAGAAGGCAACTGCCAGTATAGAATCTATAGTAGCCATCATCTCTTTCTTAAAATTGCAAACGAAGATTGAACCACACCTGTCTGATAGTATCCCTCACTACCGACCTTGTTTCCCTCTCCGTGAATATAATATATCTCATCTATCATGAACTCAGGCCAAGCTGCAATAAAAGCAGTTGGATTGGCTATGTTAGTAGCAAGTAACATTCTTCCACCTTTCTTCAATAACTTCGTTAATCCAGCTTTAACCTCTGCTGCCGATGACTCTATTAAAGAATCAAATAATCCTATACATAAAATTCCATCAAAAGAACTATCTTCCATCTTGCTCTTTCCCAAGTCGTCTACTATATCTGGTTCTGTCTCTTCTCTTATATCTACCGTTATATACTCACAGAACTTCATCGTGTTGTTGAACAATGTGCTGTAGTCCCAGAATGGTTGCTTACCAGTACATAATATCTTGTCTCCATCTTTAAAGAAATCGGAGAAATGAGGTACTAACTTCCTACCTAGAAACTCTCTGCCTGTTGAGTTAATTGCAGGGTCGTAAGCTGCCTTCATGTCTAGTCTTTGCCATTTATAAAACATAACTCTTTATCTCTTTAAATAAATTATCTAACATTGGTAAAACATCTTTATCCCACATGTGGAAGTAAACAGAACCATATTCTACTAATTTAGGGTATTGCGTCACATAGGCTTTTATGTCTACTGCAAGCCCCAAAGGTTCTATTCCTACCGTCTCACAAGCCCTCCTAATTTCATCATTAATCATATTCCAAGGCCCACAGTAATACTTCGGAAATGTTCCAAACCACTTATAAATGAAATATGCTGATGCCGCAAAATCTTTCACTAATTCTATGTAACTAAGCTTCGTTAAATCATCATGTTCAAAACCATGTACTGCAAATTCGTATCCCTCCTGCCCCCTAACATATTCACATACCTCACTATCCATTACAACACTCTTAACCTTCTGGCAATTAACCCCTATTATCTCCGTTAAACCATACTTCAATATCTTCTCATGAGTATCCTTGACTACAGGCAATCTCATCCTACCATCAAAATCATCATTACGAATATTTACCTTACTCATTACCTTACTCATTACATTATCTTACAAAATAATATTGAGAGAAATCTACTATATAATTCCTATATCTGTTGCGAGGATTAGGGTCTATAGATGTTATACCTATACCGTTCTCCTTCCTAACAGCCTGCCAATACTCCCCTCTCTCCTTAGTCATCGTTCCCCTCTCACTATCAGGCACGTTCTCCACTATCTGAGCATAATAACTCCTCGTTGGAGACTCCACTATAACTATATCAAATACCCTCGGTGCTAACCCATGTAGCCATGCTATGTTCTGGATTCGTGTACAGTCCACCAAACTAACATTCTTCCACTTAAATTCCTCCAAAGAACAAAACTCGTCCTTAAATACCTTCGCTACCAATGGGTACCTACCCCTCTCCCTCCTATCTCCGTAATAAGAAACATCTATTCCCTCGTCTATACCTGTATGAGAACCAGACTTCCCGTAACTAGGCTCTCTATCTATCTTTAATCTCCTCATTACTCCTTTCTTAAATTAACTATTGCTTCTTCTAGGGCCTCACAATAACCATTCGAATCTAATATGTTTCCCTGTCCCCAAACTAACTGGTCTATTATTTCTTTTTTGGTCATTTTATCATATTCGAAAAAATCAGTCACACTACCTTTCCTGTTCCTATAAGCAAAGAAAATACCATCGTCTAAGTCAAATACTGGAATCATTACCGAGATTAAATATCCTGGGCGTTTACCTATCACTTGGAAAATGGGATTGTCAGAAATCTCCGCCTTTACTGTATCCCAAACAAGATTAAATTCTACTTTTCTTGTGGTAAGTCTCCTGAACTCAAGCAGAAGTTGTTCAAATGTTTTGCCTCTCATTAATATGCCTCGTTTCTCTCTAATATAGTTCTTGTTAGAAACGTATCTATTAATTTACAATTTGGCGTTATGCAATGGCCGCCTATCTTACCTGGCATGTCCTCCAATACTGGCCTCACTACATGTCCCATTCCCAACTTCCTATACCCCTCATTATATGTCTCGTTCCAATCACTGTAGACCTTCTCAAAATCTAACCCCTCCCTGTCACATAGCTTCTTCATCTCCTTCTCAAAAATTATGTTCCATCCATAATACGTCGTACTCATTATCTTCGCCATCTCTGTGTCTCTACTACCACCACCATCTTCTACTACAATCCCCATACGCTCCAAATGCACAATCGCCCTCCTAAACAATGTCTCATCATCCGCACCCACATACTTAACAAACGTCCTCAATCCCTCTACCAAATTAGGATGCACTCCCCTCACAGGAGAATGTACACATACTACCCTACCTATCCTCTTGTTTATCTCCCCCGTAGTACCAACTGGTACAGTACTGTGGATTATTACAAGTTCTGTCGTTTCATCAACTTCCGCTAAAACATTATCTGCAAACGAGTTGCTAAATGGAATACAAACATGTAGTATATCACACTTAGGATTAAAATCCCAAAGGTCTTCCCCTACAGGAATAGAACTTCCATCCTTATACTCCTTACCATTGTATCTTAAAAAATCTAAATCCACTAGAAAAACCTTATAACCGCTATCTAATAACATCTCCTCTAATGCACTGCCTACCTCACCACCACCCAATACCTTTATCATCTCCATGTAATCAATAAATATAAAATACGCAATGAATATAAAATAATCAATAAATAATAAATACTAAATAATAGTAAATATCCCACCCTAATCCTTCCGTATCTTCAATCTATCAACATCCATCCCAAACTTCTCCGCAATCTCGTTCATCGTTAACTCTACCCTATCCTCAACATCCAACCTCTTGTATCCAAGGCCCTTCAAATATTCAAAACTGTATAACTCTAATACACCATCCTCTAAATTATCCTCGGCATCACGAATACTAAAACCAGTATCACTACCCACTATGTATCCAACCCTTACTTCAACTACCTTTATAAAATAATCCTCACTCTTGCTATGTAAAATATCCCCAACTACTAAATCACTGTACATCGTCCTCTTAACTAAATTAAATACTTCCTTCCATCTCCCCCATTTACTATCCCAAAAAAGGAAACTCTATGCCAACTAACGAATCCCCGTAATTAGGCGCCATATCACTCAATCTAAACTAATAAAAATACACTATCACAATAATACCCCAATGTCAACCAATTCTTAAAAAATATGCTGCGCACCTAAAGAGAGGTATATATATTAATGATGTAAAGTAAAACGGGTGTATACCCCCCTTACCCCTCTTTGTACACACTATAGGATACGTTGATATATCGTGATAATATACTTTTATATATACTGTCGCATGATAACAATTGACCTTATGATTAGTTAATGTTCTCTTTATGTTCTGTTAATGTTAGTGTGTTATACTCTGTTCATCTAATTAAAGAAGCAAACACATGACGAAATCAAAACAAGCCGAATGGAAGAAGAAGGTAGCACAATGGAAACAAGAGGATTGTAAGCCTAGTAGCGAACACAACTGGTAGGCTTCTCCTCCCTTTTCTACACTATAGGATACGTTGCCTATCTGTTACGCTATCCCTTTTGCTCTTTTACCCCAAAACAACAAAGGCTCTACTTCAACGTTATATGCTCTACGCTCACGGGCTGGATACTTCTTTACCCTTGTTTATACTATAGGACGTTATAATGACGCTCTCTGTGTCAATCTAAGCAACAATATCATCTTCAAGGATGTTGTGGTCCATTCTTAACAGCTCAAGCCGTTTAGTTAATTGTAGTTCCGTTAAGCCCTTTAACTCGGCCTTTATCGTCTGTTCATACGTTTCCACTACATTCTCAAGGTCTCCACGTGCTTGCATGGCTAGTTTGATGGCAGATACAACGTCGCTTGCCTTAACATTATCTGTATCTAGGCTATTTAGAATGGTTTTAAGAGTATCAGTTATAAGATCTTCATTTAGTCCTTTTTCCTCGAATGATTGAATGATGCCTTTTCTTTTTAGTGACTTGATGGTTTGAAATGCTGTGGTTGCAAGGGTCATATTGTTACCTTTATAACCTGCTTGTTCTGCTAATGCTTTATTTGGTAGTTTATTTTCTTTGGTTTTGGTTTCGTTCTCCTTATAGAGTTCTAGGAACTTTGATTGTTTTGTTGTTAGTTTGGTTGTAAAAGCTCTTTGTTGTCTATTGCTATTCATTGTTCTTATACTATTAAGGTAGTTTGCGACTTTACAGCGTGCTATAATATTGATATATCTTATTATATCATTGCATATATAATCGTATCTGTCAAGTATGTTTAATGTTCTCTTTATGATTAGTTAATGTTAGTATGATAATCTAAAA
>Ga0207997_1001533_pt1 | contig 11886 bp, 17 predicted proteins | sample AntAceMetag02UKN_FD_184777 | JGI IMG/M metagenome (GOLD analysis project Ga0207997, IMG submission 184777) | Saline lake microbial communities from Ace Lake, Antarctica - Antarctic Ace Lake Metagenome 02UKN (SPAdes) (version 2) | ecosystem: Environmental > Aquatic > Non-marine Saline and...
TCAATAAACATAAAGGAAAAGAAATATGGATTGCTGGATCTGATCCATCATTAGAAAACTATCCAGATAATTTTTTTAATGACAAGATAGGTATTACTCTACATCTTGCTTATATAAAATTCCCCAATGCGAATTATCATTACTTCAATGAAAGAGATAGGTTTGTATTTTTAAAAGAAAAATATCCTGAGATTATTAATAAAACAAACATATTTGGTTATCCATTTTATAATCGATCTAAAAAGGTGGCTGATGATGCGATAGGTAAAGCTAGAGATAATTCATATTATCTTGATCTAAAACCATATCCTCCTCATGGAAACTCTGGTTCTATCTTTAATGATTCTGGGCCAAATGCTATGCGAGCAATGGTTAGCGATGCTGTAAGGGGCGAAAGAATGGACTACGGAGGACATGGGACTTGTCTACACCCATGTTCTTATGTGGCAGTTATGATGGGTGCTAAAACAATTAATATCATTGGTTGTAATTTCAAAAATATAGAAGGAAAGGAGCATTTTGGAGTAACCAACAAAATAGACCATGATATGCGACCAACAACGCCTTCATTCACAGGATATAGAGGTACAAGAATGACTCGTGGATTGGAAGGAATTATTGCTGGATGTAATGACAACGATATCAAAGTTAATTGGGTGGAAAAATATGATACAAAAACCAAACAACTTGTGTATAGGAATACGAACCCTAAACAGGACAACTTACCTAAAAAAGTGTCTGGATTCACTCCTCTCTAATACAGATTTAGATGGAGTCGATTTTCATTTCATTCAAGATGGAACTGTTAATCAATATACGGGGATAAGATATGCAACGGATGAATCAGTCGAAACTAATTTAAAACTACTTAAAAAAGTAAAACTTCCCAATAAGGAAATCTTAGTAAAACCGTTTAATACGGGGACATCAATCCATAAAGAATTACAACTAGACCTTTTTTTTCCTAGATACGAATATGCCATTATGTGTGATGATGATTTAGTTTTCAGTAAAAACTATATTGCCAACATAAAGACATTATTTGAACAATTCAAAGATGATCCAAAAGCAGGAATGATTCAGACATCTTTTAGACATGTAGGAGAAAACCTTCAGTCTCTTAAAGAAGCAGAGAAAATAGGAAATAGCGTGTCTTACGGTTTTTCTCACCGATGGGAACAAGGATTTTGGAGAGAGAGTGCTAAAAAGATTAAACCCTTTATTAGACCCTATTTTGACCTAATTAGAAAAATTGACTTTAATAAACTATGGAGAGACAGGAGATCGTATCCAAAACTTCGTACAGCAATAAGTAAATTATATGGTTTAGCCTTCGCTGGAGATCATGTTCTAGAAGTTTGTGCTCAAAAAGCTGGATATACTGGAATACATACAAACGTTTTATTGCATAAGACTATTGGGAAAAAAGGAGGATATAGTTTTAAAGGAGGGAGATTTGATTCTGGTTCTTATGATAAAATAGAGCTACATCAATTAGGAGATGTTAAAAGTTATAGAGAGGATAAGTAAATGGAAAAGGTAGGAGTTTTTATTTTAAACTACATGCGACCCGATACAACTCCGAGAGTTGTTGATTCAGCACTTCATCAGACACATAAATCCGAAGCAGTGTATATATGGAATAATAATCCCGAAACTACTGTTAATTTCTCTGGTTGTATAAATATCAATTCTCAAGAAAACTTTCGTTGTATCATACGTCACGCTGTAGCATTAGCTAAATATCAAATAGATTACTGGTTATTTATTGACGATGATGTAGTAATGAAACCAGGGGCTATTAAAAATTTCCTTATCTACCACAAAAAATATCCCGAGTCGATTCTAGGATACTATGGCAGAGATGTTCCCAAAAGCGGACTTTATTCTCTAGATAGAAGTAATTGGTTCACCAATAAAGAAAGAGAAGTAGATATGGTTATGGGAATGATTCACTTTTGTCATAGAAATAAACTAGCCAACTCATTTCAATTAAAAAAACTAATACCAGACATGCCAATGACTGAAGATGACATTATTCTTAGCTTAAGCAATAAATATTTGGATAAAGCAAAAAACTATGTAATTCCTTACAACAACGAAAATGGCCCAATACCTCTTGGGAGTAAACACAGAGGCCTTAGCGCTTCTGGAGGGCATTCTGGAAGGCGAAAAGAGGCAGTTAGAACCATTCTTGAGTGGGCAGGAGAGATAACACCTGCTCCTTATACAGTCCCCAAACAAAAAGGAGGCTTTAAGGAGATCTAATATGGCAAGCGAAGTAAGAAAAGCTATTTTTAAGATAATGGAACATTATAAACGGCTCTTAAGACCTGATAATAGAGGATGGAAGGTAATGGAGGTTGGGATTGACGGTGATCCTATGCCAGGAGGAAACTATAAGTATTTTGGTATCGGGAATGATTATAAAACACTAGATATACTTGAAAGAGTTAAACCCGATATTGTTGCCGATATTTGCAACACTAAATTACCAAAAGAAAAATGGGATTTAATCATTTTAAGTCAAACGCTAGAACATATTTTTGATTTCAGATCTGCGATTAAAGAATGCTACCGACTTCTTAAGCCAGGGGGATTTTTTATTGTTGATTGTCCTTTTATTTACCCCTATCATGGAGTAGATGGATATGATGATTATTGGAGAATTTCACATACTGCCATGAAAAGACTACTAGAAGAAGTAGGATTTGAAATTGGAAAAACAGCTTCCGTTAATGATTTATTAACATCAGCAATGGTGAGAAAACCAAAATGAAAACTTGTACATTAGATCTCGATGATTTTTCAGAAAACAATAACAGACTAGATTGGTTGTGGGTATTAAAAAATGAGTTTCCTCATTTCAAAGTAAGTTTATTTACTGTTCCTAAAAAATGTTCTGAATCATTTTTAATATATATTATGAAAATTGAGTGGATTCAACTTTGCTTACATGGACTTAAACATATACATAACGAAGAAATAAACAATAAAGACTTGAAAACATTGACTGAAGTTTTCGTCAAAGTATATAGAGCGCCATATTGGCAACTTTCAGATGAAATGTATAAAAGGTTAAAGAAACTTAAATATAAAATAATGATTCACCCTGACGATCCGAGAGATGGAATTAAATATAATTGGAATATTAAAGATAGCCCGCCTCCCCTGAATATTTTGAGAGGACATGGCCACATACAAGATACTCAAGGTAATGGACTTGTTGAGGCTTTTGAAAATATTATAAAGTTACATAAAGATACAATATTTAAATTTATATGAAACCTAAAATTTCAAAAATTAGTGTAAAAGAAAGATATAATATGGACGAAAATGGTAAATTTAAAAAAGGTGGAAAACTTAGCAATGAACATAAAGAAAAATTACGTCAAGCAAAACTTAAAAATCCAATTCGATACTGGCTTGGTAAAAAGAGAGATGAAATGATTGGTAATCAACGAGGCTTTAAAAAAGGACAAAAACCTTGGAATAATGGTAAAAAGATGATAAAAACAAGTGGGAAAAATCATTGGAACTGGAAAGGTGGAATAAGTCCAAGAATGTTGAATACCCCAGAATATAAGTTATGGAGAAAATCAGTTTTTGAAAGAGATGATTATACTTGTCAATTTTGCGGACAACGGGGAGGAAATTTGGAAGCAGATCATATTAAACCATGGTCTTTATATCCAGAGTTAAGATTTGCGATTGATAATGGAAGAACACTTTGTAAAGAATGTCATAAAACTACATTTAGATTTTATGGGAATAAATATACAAATATATAAATATATGAATAAACCAATTATTTCTTGTATTATTTCTACATATAACAGAGAGAAGTTGCTTCAAAGGGCGATTGATAGTGTATTAGCTCAAACTTTTAAAGACTTTGAAATCATTGTGGTAGACGACCATAGTGATAAACCTCCAAATATCAAACTCCCAAAAGGTGAAGACCGATTGATAGCCATGAGGTTGCCTCATAATACTGGCTATGCAGTTAAGCCAAGAAATGTAGGAATTATGGTGGCCAGAGGTGATTACATTGCTTATTTAGACGACGATAACGTTTATCTCCCTAATCACTTAGAAGTACTTTATGATGCGATTACCAAAAATCAAGCTGACGTTGTTTATGGTGATAGGGTTTATAAAAGTAATAACCCCAATGAAAAAAAGTTTATGGGCAAACAAAGTCTTCCTTACAATTTAACCCAAATTAATAATGGCAATTATATCGATACATCGGATATTATGCACACTATTCAATCTATCAATGATGTTGGATTTTGGGATATATTTTGGGAAAGGAAGGGTGATTGGTTATTAATGGTTAGATTTGGTAAGGCAGGAAAAAGGATTGTCCATGTCCCAGAAGTGATTACTGAATATCATTGGGGAGATTCGAACATTGGACAACAAAATCCAATGGGAGGAGATTTCTCACCAAGTACGAAACAATTTAGAACTCATGTGCAAAATTTAGCAAAAGATGTTTATAAAAAATGAAAATAGCCATATTTACATTAACAAAAGATCGTTTGTATTACACAAAGAAGACATTACAGAGTTTAAAAAAGAAAACTCACATACCTTTTGATCACTTTATTTTAGATCAAGACAGTCGAGATGAAACAGTTAATTGGCTTAACAAGTTTACTTATAAACAAGGAAAGCTCTATATTTATCCTATTTCTACGAATATTGGTATTAATCGAGGTGTTAATTTTATTTTGGATAAAATCGGTAAAGACTACGATATTATCGTTAAACTAGATAATGATGTTGAAATTGAAACGAATGGTTGGTTGAAAAAGTGTATCAATGTATTAAATAAGAAATTCCTTATTTCCCCCTATGTTAAGGGCTTGATAGATAATCGTGGTGGAGTAAATAGATACGGACACATTAAAGAGCTCAACATGGGTTTAACCCCTTTTATTGGCGGTATTTGTATGATTGGATTAAGAAGGGCGTGGACAAAAGATTCCGATGGTTGGGAATTTCCTGTTCCTAAACATGCGGGAGGAGATAGGGCTTTTTGTATGAAATTAAGTCTTTCGGGTTACAGATTCGGATATATAGAAAATGTGGTTATTAAACATCAGGAAACCACAAAAGGACAACATCAGCGCTTTCCAAATTACTTTAAAAAAAGACAAACGGAAAGAAAAGTGGTATTCTAGGTGATGATGATAAAGAAGTACGAGTGTCAAAAATGCCATCATAAATTTTCTAAAACAATAGGTTCTGGTTTCATTAAGACTGTAATGCCTCAATGTCCTATTTGTGGTTCTGAAAATATCCAAAGTTCAGACTATATTGAAAAAAAAGAAAAAGAATAGTATTATTGACAAGTAGAGTTAATCTCTATTATACTTGTCTTAGTTTAAGGTTTAGTCAAGAGTCCCAGTAAAAGTCTTTGTATTAAGAAGACTTGGTTAGGGACTTTTTTTATAGCAAAAATGGATTTAATCTATAATTGTGGATACTATACAACGTTAAATATCGTAGCAGAAAGCGGGAAGAAGTATGCTTTTAGGAAAAGATACGTAACAGAAATAGAAAATAAAGAAGATGCAAATTACTTTTTAGAAAAAACTGCGAGTGACATCTCATGGTGTTCTAAAAATAATAGAAGCATCCCGCCCTTTATGAAACTTGAAGACTGGTGTGCAGGAAAAGAGGGAAGATTTAGCGTTCAACCCTTTACACTTTATAATCCTGAAAAGTATAAAAAAATATTTTTATTAAAATAACTAAGGAAAAACTATGACAAAAACTCAAAGATTCAAATTCACTATCCCTATTCTTAAAACAAGTGTTAAGACTATTAAGGATAAAAACGGTAATGAAATAGAGGAAAAATATGTTGAAGGTATTGCTTCGGGAACAGAATTAGACTTACATGGAGACAGAATGGCCCCTTCCGCTATCGAATCGATGGCAAAATCTCTCAAACAACACGTTATTAATCTTAATGATGAACACGATACATCTTGGTCAAGCGAGATAGGCGATATTGATCAATTGGTGGTATCTGACAAGAATGATCTTGAAATCAAGGCTAAACTCAATAAAATGAGCAAAGCTGACGACTTATGGTATGCTTTAACGGAGCAAAACAAGAAACTCGGACTTTCAATCGGTGGATATGTAAAAGATTACGAAATGGTTAAAGAAGGCGAAGGAGATGATGCAAAGTGGGTTCGTCTTTATAAAAAAATTGATTTAGATCATATCGCCGTTACTTCTCGACCTGCTTATCCTAAAGCATGGGTTTCAAACATCGCCAAATCGATTAAAGAAGAAGATGATAAAAAACTAATAAAGAAAATAGAAAATAAAGAAAAAAGTAAGAGAAGCGAAAAAGATAGACAATTTAGAGAATTAGCTAGATCAATAGCTAGAAGTATTCAGAACGTAGAAGCAGACTTATTGCTTGAACTCGTTGAGAAAGGTCTTACTTTTTTGAGCGAGAAACAAATATTATTAATTGAAAGGAGTCTTAAAATGACTAAAAGAAATGACTCACTGAAAGCTAAAGAAGCCAATAAAAAGGCTGATGCCGAAAAGTCCAAACCCGAGGGCGAAAAGGATGAAAATTTAGCAGCATCAGAGACTGAGCTATCCACAAAGAAAAAGTCTAAAACCAAGAAAGTCAAGGACGTAAAAGAGGAGAAAAAATCTAAAGAAAGTAAAACTTCTAAGGACAAAGTTTCTAAAAAGAAATCCAAGGCAAGTAAGGGAACAGATGAAAAATCTAAGGATGCGGGTAACAGCAAGGACAAAAAAGAGGTAGTCTCTGAAAAAAAGGAAGATTCTAAAGACGAAAAATCTAAAGATAAAACTTCCAAATTAAAGAAAACAGAGAAAAAATCCGATAAGGTTGAAGCATTAGAACTGACAAAGACGGTTAGGGAACTTTCCAAAAGTCTTAAAACAGTTCTTTCAGGTTATGAAAAACTTCAAGAAAAAGTTGAACAACTTGAATCTCAACCAGCAAGTCGCAAGACTGTAGAAGTCAAAAAAACACTTGGGGATGAAGAAACTGAAGGTAAGAGCGTTAACCAATTGAAAAAGGCACAAAACAAAAAAATCGAAGACATTAGAAAAGAATTTGCAAACGACCCCAATATGTTCGCCAGAGTTCAAAGAGTCCGTGCTGAATTTGCTAAAAGGCTAGCAAATGCAGAGTAAAAGGTTTAGATATTATTATTTATTAAATGACTTATAAGAGGCAAAAAGTATGAAAAATAAAAGTGTAACAACATTGCACAAAGCTCTACTTAATGCTGCCTCGCTCCTTGAAAAGTCAGCAAAACTATCTCAAGGCGTGGATCAAGCTGCATCCATGCTCATGAAAGATGCTATTTACACCACAACCTCTGGGGCCTTCGCCCAAAGAGAGCATTTAGATACCCAAATTGGTGACATCACCAAGAGGAATACACCATTCCTCGACAGGGTTGCTAAAGTGAAAGCAAATGGTAAAACTCATGAATGGGACATGGTTACGGCACTAGGTAGCACTGATACTGCTGTCGCTGAGTGCGGTACTCCTCCCGAGAATTTGGCAACGATCACTCGTTATTCTGCTCAAATTAAGACTTACGCCACAAGCGTGAAGGTCTGTGATTTGGCACAATGGGCGGCAAGTGACTACTTCGACCTGATGAATCTTCATCTGGAAAAAGGTATGCGTAAAATTCTCCAAGATGTTGAGAAAAAGATTTATTACGGTAATCATGATGGTACCGCTACCAATGATTTCACTGGTTTGTATAAATTAATTGCTGATTATGCTGGGGCTTCCAATACCGTTAACGCAGCTGGGAATCCGATTTCTCAGACTTACGTAGACAACGCTATCCAAGCTGTTGTTGATAATGGTGGAACGTCCACCCATATGTTTATGGGGGCAAAGGATTTGAGAGATTTCGCTGCTCTCTGGGCTAATAAAGTTGTTTACAATGATCCAAGTGCGGGTATGACTTTTGGTTATAACGTTGCACGCTACATGTCATGGGCTGGGCCAATTGAAATTGTCCTTGATCCATTTTTAGTAGCTGCTAACTCACCAAATACTCCCAACACTGATATATTTATTGTAGACATGAATGAAATCGCTTTAGCTCAGTCAGAGCCGATGTATCGTCTTCCGACATACAGAGCATTGGATTTGGCTGAAACCCAAACAGTGGTCTGGAATATCGTTCTGGAAGTTCGTGTTCCTCAATGGCAGGCAGTCGTAAAGAATTTAGGTTAATCAATGTTTAAAATCAATTCTAGTAAAAGATAATGAAAAAGGAGTAAGTAGCTATTTTATAGCCCGCTTGCTCCTTTTTTGTTAAAGTGTTATATTAAAATAGTAAGGAGGTTAATATGAAGAATTATGTAACAGTTCGAAGCAAAACTATTAATAATGAATGTGTGCCTATTGTCTTTAACATAGTTGAGGTACTACAAGGTGAGATAAAAGACAAAAGAGAGATTAGTCGAACCTATATCTTTAAAAATTTTGAATCAGAAATCCCACTCAAGTTGGCAAAAATTCTTATTAAACAAAGCCCTGATGAGTTTTCAATCATAAAAGTATTAGATAAAAATCCAGATAAGGTAACTAAAAGAATTTTAAGAGTAGCAAAAGAAAAAGCGGAAGGATTTACTTGTCCTTACTGTAAAAAAGAATCTAAAAGCAAGGCAGGTTTATCATCTCATATTAGATATAACCATCCTGAAAAATGGGAAGGTAAAAAGGAGAAAAAATAATGCAAGTATTCGGCAATATGTATACCAAAAAAATAGTTTGTGCAAATAATAATGGCGCTGAACAAGATTTCGATGATGTTGTTAGCACTGAAAAATTACTTAAGATAACACCCACAACAAATGTTTATGTTTTGTTTACACCAACATCAAGTACTCATGTCGCAAACAATGCTGATTATTTTATCCCAGCCAATCAAGAAAGAGAATTTCTCATAGGCAGGGGACTTGATAGAATAACAATCAGAAATGAAAGTGGCGGTTCGTCAAATATTCACGTCGCTATTTTATATTAAAAAGTAAAAGTTTTAGTTATGAAGTTAGTATTTTTATTACCTTCTTTAAAAGTAAATGGTGCAACGGTTTTATTTGAATTGGTAAATGGCCTTTCTGATAAAGGACATGATATTGAGATTATTTCACTAGATAACCCGACATGTATTGAATATCCTTTATTGACAACTCCTCAGAAACTTGAAGACGGCTTAGAATCTATTGAAAAAGCAGATGCGATTATTGCATATCATCCTTCTTGTGCTTTTTACATAAATGATTTAGATATCCAAGCAAAGAAATTTTACTTCCTAACAGATGATATTAAGAAATTTTATACTAAAGAAGTTTTTAGGGCTAAATTTCCGAATCTTGATAAAGACAGAATTAATTTTGAATACGAAATCCAGCAAAAATATATTGAGGCATCTTACCAGCTTCCTTTTACTTTCCTAGTTACTAATAAATCTTTAGCTTTCCAGAAAAAGGCAATTGTTATTCCGATAGGAGTTAATCATAAGTTATTTTATCCTGATATGGGTATTCCCAAAGGAGATAAGATAAGAATTTTAGTAGAAGGAAACCTTTTACCATGGAAGGGCGTTAGTGATATTAATAGAGGCTTGAGTAATTTAAGAGACTTTGAGCTATGGACTATGAGTAACACTAAATTTACGATAAAAAGCGATAAACATTGGATAAACCCAACATCAGAAGAAGTTAGAAAAATATTATCTTCCTGCGACATATTGGTAAGAGCCTATTATGAAGATGGTACTGCGGATTTACAAGCTAAAGCAATGGCTTGTGGATGTGCGGTTATCACCAGAGAAACGTCTGGTAGTAAAATGTTTTGTAACGATAAAAACTCTTTAATTCTTAAAACGAAAGGGCAAACAATCGAAAAGGCATTAGAGAAATTAATGAAGAACAAAAAACTAAGGGAAGAATTAATTAGAAATGGACTAGAAACAGTAAAACAGTTAAACTGGGATAAATCTATTAGAATTTTAGAAAAAGCATTAAAAGGATAAGTTTATGTCTGAAGAAACAATGAAAACGGCTGTTAGTCAAAAAGGGGAAGTACATTTGCCCAAAAGACTTAATTTGCTTTTTATTCCGAGAGACAACAAGGGTTGTGGGTTTTATCGCATGCTAGTCCCCGCTAATGAGATCAAAAGGCAGGATTTAGCCAATGTGGTCGTTAACTTTGGTTGGGATTGGAAAATGGTTGAATGGGCTCATGTCATCATTGTACAAAGAATGACTGATATCCAAGCATATGAATCGTTTGACCAAGCCCATTCTTTGGGAAAAAAGATTATATTTGAGTTAGATGATTACGTAAATGCTATTTCTCCTACCAATCCTGCTTATGATTTTTGGAGTCCTTTTGGTCCTAATTATGCCCGCTGTTTAAAAATAATGCAGAAAAGTGATGCCGTACAAGTAACTACTGAAAGACTAAAAAAGGAATATGCTCTCTGGAATCCTCATATAGACGTTTTAGGTAATTATCTAGACAAACATCTTTGGGATATACCCGCATGGACAGCAACTCATTGGGATAGTTTTTATAAGAAAAAAAATGATGGTATAATCAGAATAGGATGGGCGGGAGCTTCAAGTCACTACGAAGACCTGCAATTGATAGAAAGTGTTATTACTAAAATCTGTCAAAAATATCCTAATGTACATTTTTGCTTGATGGGATATCACGGGGGGTCTAAAAAAGGAGCAAATCTTTTTCAAGACATTCCACCCGTTACATCTCTCTGTTCTCGCTGTAAACATGGAGGACAACTTGAAAAAATATCAGGAATTGAATTACTATATTATCCAAGCAAATTAAGAGAATGTGCGTTTGACATTGCAATAGCACCTTTAATAGAGACTGGATTTAACCAGTGTAAAAGTGATATAAAGATAAAAGAGTATGCAGCTCTAGGTATTCCAGTAATAGCAACGAGGATGAAGCCATATAGTTTAAGTGTGAAGGAAGGATATACGGGGTTCTTGGCCACCACGGGGAAGGAGTGGTTCAATGCTTTGGAACTTCTTATCAAGGATAAAGGTTTAAGAGAAAAGCTCGGTAGAAATAACTATCGATGGTACAAAGAAAATACTATTGATAGACATATCCACGAGTGGATGGCCTTCTATAACCGAGTTGTAAGCTTCAAGTTTAAGTGGTAGAAAACTTCTCTTTAGAGGTTTTGTTATTAATCAAAAAGGAAAAATACTATGGCTGCAACATTTCAATGGTGGGGCGAATACGGAGCTACTGCTTCTTCTACTACGGCAGACTTGGGTGTTTCTGGAAACCTTTTCAACTTTAAGACAAGTAACTCGCTTGCTTCGGCAGCAGATTACACATCTTATCCAATCACTGCGGGTAACAACTCGTATGATGTTTGGTTAAAAGGACATTTCACAGGATCATTCAATAAGATTCAAAACGGTAAGTTTTATAAATCGTCAGGTACTTTAGGAACAGGAGAAACTATTAAGTTTGTTGGTCACACAACTGCTTATCACACTCCTACGACAGGAGATAGTTCTTATGCTTCGGCAGATGTTGATACATCTGCACCAGGTACAGCGAATGTATCGTTTGATTCAGACTTGGCTGGTAATATTACTGGCGCAGGTTATTCCGACTTCATTACTCTACAGTTGAGAACAACAACTGCATCAGAAGCGGGAGACACTGAAACATTCACATTCACTCTTACTTATGACGAAAATTGACATTCGATAAGAATTAGTGTATAATACTAATATATGTCGATATCAATTAAGCAAGAGTGTCAGGTTGAGTTTTTAAGGTGGTTAGCA
>Ga0207997_1001534_pt1 | contig 11883 bp, 24 predicted proteins | sample AntAceMetag02UKN_FD_184777 | JGI IMG/M metagenome (GOLD analysis project Ga0207997, IMG submission 184777) | Saline lake microbial communities from Ace Lake, Antarctica - Antarctic Ace Lake Metagenome 02UKN (SPAdes) (version 2) | ecosystem: Environmental > Aquatic > Non-marine Saline and...
AATGAAGGGAATCCTGTCATAGATGAAAATGGTATAAAGACAATAAAAGAAGAGTTTGACGTCATAATTAATAAAAAGGAGAAAGAAAATGAAATTCCCTAAATGGATGATTGAATTTACTGGACATTTGTTATTCCATAATCGTCTTCCTTGGTTCGTATATAGGCCAGACATTCATAGAGTTAGAGGTCTAGATGTTCGTAAAATTTTAGACACTGTTCAACCTGGAGATATTCTTCTCAGGAGGTTTGATAATTATCTTAACACGATACTGACTCCAGGCTTTTGGGGACATGGTGGAGGTTACACTGGTAATAATCAAATGGTTCATGCGGTTTCACAAGGAACAATTGAAGAGGATATTTTAAACTTCTGTAGGGCTGACGCAATATGTGTTTTAGATGTTGTTGTTTCAGAAGAAGAAAAATGTTTAGCAATTCAAAATCTCAGAACTGCCGCCAAAATGAATATTCCTTATGATTTTGATTTTTCAAGAAAGAATAAAACAGCTTATTGCACTGAGCGTCTTGATTTAGCCTACAATGGTATCTTTGCTACCGACTACATAGAAAAGCTAGGTCAGCTCGTTCTAACGCCTGATGGCATTAGGCATAGCAAGATGGTAAGAGTGAAGTTAGAGATTATACCATAAAATAACAGTGCAATCAGAATGATGGGCAGTAAGGGGGAAGGGCATGTAAGAATTGCCTTTTCTCCTTTTTTTTGCTCTTTTCTCGATTTAGATTTTTTGGTTTCTCGATCGGATTCAGGTGGAGATAGATAAATGTATTGATTTTGTTTTTTCGATTAAGATTTTCTGGTTTCTCGATCGGATTCAAACGGAGGTCAATCTTGGATTTTCGGATTTCTCGATCGGATTCAAACGGAGGTCAATCTTGGATTTTCGGATTTCTCGATCGGATTCAAACGGAGGTCACATATATACCATATGTAAATGCCCCATAATAGTAGGGGGTAGGGGCTTATGGTATGTTGGCCTGTTAACCTTATGGCTTAACCTTGTAAGTGCTTAATAACCTGTAAACATGTAGTTAACACTATAAAATAAAGGGGTACAAATTATGTTAATAGGTATAAGCGTTACATTAGGTGCAGTGCATACTACACCTAGCAGCAATGGTAAGGGTATTGCCATTAGTATTAAAATTGTTAATGGCAATGGTTATGGCCGGTTGTTTGTTGGTAAACTAAGCTTTTACAAAGCACGGCGTTTTGTAAGGGTAATTGGGTACCGCACACCTTTATGGGGTAGGGCTGTAACATGTTAACCTTTTAACCGTGTGGCCTTTAATTAGGCCACATAAAGGGGGTTTATTATGTGTAGTATTATAAAGGGGCTTGTAACTGCGGCAAGCTTTACGCTTATGGTAATTTATGGGTACGTAGTTGTATTTGTGTTGTTTGCAACTAATTAAACAAGTAACTTAATAACTTAACCCTTTAACCCATTATTAACCTGTAAACATGTAGTTAACACTACAATATAAAGGGGTATAAATTATGTTTAACAAAAGCACAAAAGTAGTACGTTGTATTGCGTTTAGGCAAAGGCATATGTGGTTTAACCGCTTAGGTTTTGGCGGCTTTAATAACCACTTAGCAATTAACGTTAACTACAGCACTACTAAGGGCATTGTAGGCTTTGCCCTTAGTGTAACAAGGCTTAGGTTTGGCAATAATGCACCTTTAACAAAACAACGTTTGCTTAGGGTTGCTTTTTGGCCATTACCTATACAGTACCGTATTAACATAGTTAACTAACAGCGTAACTTTTTACCATGTTGGCAATGTAACTTAGTAACTTAACCTTTTAACCCATTAACACTATAACTAAACATTAACACTATAACACTGTTTTATAATGGCCCTAGATGGGGCTATTTTTGTCTGGGGTGTGTGGTAGCCATATGGCCTATGTGTTTGTGTATAGGCGGCAAAGGCATACCACTATGAAACTTTTAACTAAGCATAAAGGAGGCATTATGGATAACAGCAAACTTAATATTAATGTTCCAAAAGGTAAAAGAGCCGGTAAGTGGCTACGCCACAGTGCCATAGAACGTGACCTTAAAGAATTGGTTGCTGGATTAAACAATTATGTTTGGCTAGAAGAAGATAAAGCTTTATGGTATAAGGCCGTAGATGCGGCCCATTCTTGTGTAATGGACAGGGATAGGTTTGGTAGAGAAGAATGGGCCGCAATATGGGGCAGTGTTGGTTGTAAGATGGCTATTATGGTTAACGACAGTGGGCACATTGTGGCTAGAGGGCTAGTGCATGAAGAAACTAACACATACACTGATTGTTATGGTGGAAGTTGGTATATGTTAGAGGCAAGGTTAAGGCATGCAGGTATGTTTAAAAACAAACCAACACACGCCTTTTTAAAGACAGTAAGGGACAAGTGTAAAGAATACAAAGAAACACATATGTTAAATGTTATTCGTTACATGTATGATAATGTACCTTCTAGTAAAGTAAGTCTTACAGAAAAGCCTGGTTATAGGTACATACCAAAACAAAGTAAAGCAATATACGCAATATGGAATGATTTTATATATGAAGGTGAGAACATACACATTGACATACCAGAACATTGGATTATTGACATACCAGAACATTGGCTTACCTGATAACTTAACTTTTAACTAAGCATATAACTAGCGATAGCTAGATCACATATAAAGTAAATTATAACAACGGTATACCGGACCGCCTTGTAGGGAACCGGGATTAACTATGAAAGGAGGTGAAATCAATGATGAAAGTTAAAAACAAGCTCACTGGTGAGGAACTTGACCTTACTGACGTGTGGGAATCCAATGTTCCAGGACAGTTTGAAATGTTGGATGGCTGGCATACACCTGTTGACGACGGCATATTAGTTGTTCATTCTAATATGTTTGTTAACGGTGAAGAGTGGTTAATCACCAAAATTGGCAAAGATTGGTTACATTTGGATAAGAATGGGCCAGTTAAAATCAATGAAGAGTGTATTAATTGCCTCCATGAAGACTGTGCTGATTGTGGCAAAGAGTACAAGATACACGAACTGTATTAATTTAACTAACTTAATAATGGCCTATACTTCTACATTGGTATAGGCCATTTGTTATTAAGCAAGTTTAAATGTAGGAAAGGAGTTAATGTTCATGGATAAACATGGGATTTATACCTTTAAGGCCGTAAAGGTTTTAACAAGGTATAACATCCATCGCAGTGATCCTTATGATTCACAAAAAGTCATATTGCCATACGATGGGTGTCCAAAGAATTCGTGCAATGGAATGGTATGTTGCACGGCTGACATGGTTCCGTTCAGCACGACAGAGTGTCAAGATGATTCAGAGTACAGGGAAAATTGTCCTGGTTTGATGGGTTACCTTGAAAACACTGATGGCAATTGCGTCAGTGTTAACTGTCGCGTAAAAGTAATTTAATAACCTAACCTTTAGAGTCCTAGGCAAGACATTAAACTGCCTGAAAGGAGTTAACAGTGGCGAGTAATAATGTAAACACGGCTAGGATAATAGCCATTAAGGTGATGGCGATGAAGATAGAAGCCGTCAAGGAGGAGACGAATACACAATACATTCGCCTCAACAGGGAAATTAAGATGTTGTCTGATGAAGAACAGGTAGAGGAGTTGTTGTCCTTTGCTGAGTCCATTAGAAAGGAGGTGATATTATGAATAAGTATGACGATCTGCATGATGACGATAGTATGTTTATTGTTATTATGAAGGCAATGTCAAGTGTATTTGTATATGCCGCCATTATTGGACTAATACTGCTAACGTCAATTCTAGTCAACCCTGTAATCAAATAACCTAATATTCATAACAAATAAAGCTTATATAAGAAAGGAGGTGAAATCAATGGAAAACATATTCACTAAGAACGATCCTTGTCCTTGTGTTGGTTGCTTTATGGCAACCAGTGAATGCCACGGTTGTGATAATTACGAACTGTGGTTAAAGAGGATCAACAAGAGGATTGAACTGTCAAAGGAGCTGGTTGTTAGGTTGAGCGCACAGTGCAACTTCAATAACACTTGTTCTTCAGGCCGTGCCACCGTTAAGATGGCAGGCTTCAGAGGTGGCCTTGATAACCAGTGGAATTCCGACAAGTGGGAACATGGCCTTAAGACTTACCGTCGTAGGTCTTGGAAGAACTACAGAGCCACACAGTGGAGCTCCCGTTAGACAACTATTAGCATGGGCGTGTTTACCCTCTTGGCTTGGTAACATGACTAACATTTTCAAAAAAGAGGAGATCAATCATGGCGAAGAAGAATAGTAGTTCAAAGAAGAGCAACCACGAAGTTAAGAAGTTGGACGTGCTTTGTCAGAACTGCACGAAGTACAATGGAAGCAACTGTGTGAGCTATGGTGGAAATGCCATACACATTATTAGATTGTCCACTAAGGGCACCTGCATGGCGTTCATTAGTAGGTCTATTGCTGCTGACTAATTAACCTAACAACTTAACCTCTAACGTCCTGGCTATGACATTAAACTAGCCAGTAGGAAGGAGGTGGAATCAATGTTGTTACACAGCGAGATAGTTGCTTCTTATAAGAAGCAGGTGCATGGCATCAAAGCAGGAAGTACATATCAGCGTGCAAAGATTACTGCTGATATGTGTAAGGCTGAGAAGGCCACACTGAAGCTCGTTGGACACGAACCAGCAAGTAACTGGTTTAGGATTAATCCAACTATCGTAAAGAGGGTCAACTAACAACCTAATCTGGGAGGTCTTAAACGGCCTCCCCAACACAAAGGAGAAACACTATGAAGACGAAAGAAACAAAGCGTAAAGAGGCTGAAGCAAGACAACGTGCCCATGATATGCTGTCAGTTAAGGAGAAGTTAGATGGCCTTAGCAGAGGAAACTTGACAGCAACCAAAGAAAAGGCTAAGTTGTCTAATGTATTGGCCTCTAGAGTTGAGGTTAAGATCGCTACTAAAAAGGAAAAGCCTAAGAAGGCGAATGGCCGTAGCTCAAAGGCTATAACTAAAAAGGAACTGAAAGCAGCTAAGAAAGCTACCAAGAACTCATAACCATCAGTATAGACGTGTTCACTTCTAAGCTTGGTAACATGACCTTTTAACTTAATAGGAGGTAGTTATGGCAACGTTATCGCAAACTAGGGGATTACAAGCACATCCGTGTATGGAATGCACAGAACTGCTATGTGATCGTTGTAGAAAAGTTGACAATTGGATAAAACTGAGGATCCTTAATGAGAGGATTAGCCAGACGTACAGGACACTTGGCGAAACTGACAGATTAATAAGGGGGATTGTAAATGGAAAGAGGTAATATCATAAGAACTTCTAATGTTAAAAGCAATATTGACATTAGGAGTAACATCGTGCTAGCAACTAGATGGAATGTGTTCCGTTTTGGGCTCCTTCACTTATGGTGGAGAAGTAGTGATTGGCTAAAGAGATGCTTAAGGATAGCCTAACCAGTTTATACTGTCGCGTTCACTTAGCAACTATGAAACTTAATCTTTTAATATAAAGGAGAACACAATGGAAAAGAAAATGGCAGAAGTTATTTTGTTAGCAAAGAAACTGCATGATGAAAATGGCCATGATGAAGGGGTAGATGAAGAGTCTTCAATCATTAACTCTGTTGAAACTGCATTAAACACTTTAGAGATGAGCAAATGGCTAAGTGGATTGTTGATTGATATGCTTATTCACAGGATGGATGAAACAGTTGGATGGGCTAACCATTTGATGCTATACCATGACGATGCTAATTATTGGGCAGTATTCAAAACTAAGTATTATGACAGAAAAGAACCTTAAATAATGACCATCATTACTAACGTGTTCACTTCTAAACTTGGTAACTTAATCTTTTAACAAAGAGGAGAACAATATGGTAAGAATCGTAGGCAGTATTGACCCTTCTGGCTTAGGTTTAAGCTTCACACCTAAGGATGTTGACTCAATGGACATAAACAACCAAACCTTTAACATTGGTGATATGGTCACATTTAAACTTTCAAAAACGGCCTCTTGGAAGAAGGGTTACTTCACTGGTGAAGTTATTTCGTTCCCTAAAGGGTTTGTTAAGATTAACTCTAATGGGTTTGAAAAGAAATTTGGGTTACCTACTGTTAAAGTAACCCCGCAGTGCATTAGGATAAACGCTGCGATTGCAAACAAGAAGAGGGAGAGCTTCCTTGGGGGCATTAAGGAAATACAGGAACTGAAGCGTATTAAGCAGCAAAGAAGAAACAAGAAGGTAAAGAAAGACTACACGAAAGAATTAACCTTTGCACGATAAATAACAACCATCAGTGTTAATGTGTTCACTTATAAACTTGGTAACCTAACACTTTAAAATAGCTCAGGAGGTAGTTATGGAAACTTGGATAGTGGCCATTGTGGTTACGCAAGAAAATAACCAAGGCCACATTGAAAAATGGGAAGCATTTGATGATTACTATGAAGCTTGGGAGGAACTTGTTAACAATGTAACAAAATTACATAATGACCTTGGTGGTCCACATGCTCTTTACTATAATGATTTTAATTTTGGCCAGTCAATTCATTACACATTTGTTAACAAAGATGGCGATACATTATGTGCTCAAATAGTCTAGGAGGTAGTTATGGATGTTCAAGTTAGGTTCCTGAAGGATGATTTCGAATGGGCCGTAGTTAGAACTATGATTGCATTTGAACATTTGTGGAATCAACGTAGATGGGATTTTGTCATAAATGGTAACCGTTATAGTGCTAGCGATTGGCATGGCAGAGAGGCTGCCGAAAGAATGTTTGGTGAATTAGTTAACGTAGTGAGAATGCAAGGGAGATAGTATTATGGGAATAGCAGAATTGGATGAGATGGAAGAGGCAATTCGTAGCAAGGTAATTAAAGGTCAAAAACACTACAACTCATGTCGGTTCGAAAAGGCCAAGAAGATTTGGGTCAGTGCTAAAAAACTTAAAGCAAAAGTGAAAGCATTACGGTATAACCTACAAATCAGAGTCTAACCGACCCCGTTGGTGTGTTCGTTTCTAAATTCAGCAACCTAACTTACATTTTCAACATAAAGAGGAGAACAAGATGTCTATAGTAGACGAAGATAGAAGCGGTATTGATTTTGGTGAAATTATCAAAAACTCTAACTATGATCTTAACAAAATTGAAGGCGAATTTTGGAAACACGTTAAAGCCTTGGGGTATTGTTCAATTAAAGTTATTGAACAGTTTGGATATTATCACAAAGACACACTGGCTAGATGCATCACCGCATTAGAAGAAGAATCTGATATGTGGGCTAACATGATTGAAAAACTTGAAGATAAGAACATGAAACTACACTGTGGGCATAATCTACCTTTATGCTCAGTGTTCTTTACAGGGGCATATGATTCCCTTTATACTGATCCGATAGTTAACTGTGAAGAATGCGCTAAAGTAAGATATGGATACTGTGAAGAATATTGTGTTGACAGACACAGGTTGGCTTTCTTTACGCATATTGAAAAGAAACATGATGTGGAGCATGCAATCATAGGGTGTGACAAGTGTAAAGAGTTGGCCCTTAGAGAGTTAGAGGGACTAAGGCAATTAACCATCACGCTTAAAGCTGATTATAACAAGAAAGAGTATGTCGACACCATTAAAGGCAAAATAGACTATGACAATTTCATTGATGATCCTGAATAACTAACTTTTGGCCCCTTTTGATCGTAAAAAGGGGCCAAATCAACCATTTTAATCGTATTTGTTCGCATTCTTGGCTAAAAACGCAATTTTCTTGCAAAAAGGAGAACATATGACTACGAAAAACACCATGTTGATTAAAAAAGCAGATAAAGTGGACAAAAGTACCAAGAAAACGGCCATAACTGAGGCAAAGTTGGTCAATAATGACCATAAAACAATCAAAGAGGAGGGTAAAATGGACAAAAATGTGATCATTAATGAGGCTTCCGAAGAACTCAAAAAGCAGAGAGTAAGGACGAAGAAGTTAAATGCCACATCAAAGAAACCGAAAAAGGTCAACAAAGAGGAGGTGACTGTTGTGAAGGAAGATGTTAAGAGAAACAAGTTGATCAAGATCATAGAACAAATGGCTAAGAAAGATGGGTACAGTATCACCAATGCTAGAAAGTCTACACGATTGGTTAAAGATAGAAATGTCGTGGTTGCCCTGAACTACAATGCATGGAATATCGTATTCCATCAGCCTACAACGTACTTCAACAAGAAGGATTTGGCAGGAAGTTATATCTACCCAGGATATGAGCATGGTACTCATTTCAAGATAAAGAACATTGACATTGACCAGTTCAAGAGCTTAGTTGATAAGGCAATTAAATGTAAGAAAACAACTGCTGAATGGAAAGCAGAACTTGGTGTGATTGGCCGTATTCAAAGTACAACCAAGAAAACGGTTGAACAGAAATTAGCAATCGCAAAAGCCAAGATGGATACGCTGAAGGCCGAAATGGTTGCACTCAAAAAGACCAAAACCAAAGCGCCTAAGAAAATCGCAAAAGCCAAGGCAAAGGTTCTGGCAAAAGTTGCCAGCTAACAGTAGCTAAGTGGCTTAGGATGGAGTCTAAGCCACTTAAAACAAATTTTAATAGTAGCGTATACCTTTAAACTTTGTAACATAACTAACCTTCAAATAAAGGAGAACATTATGTTTAAGATTTTTGATGATGAAGTGAAAAACATTAGTGAAGTGGATGCAGTGTGTAACGGTGACGTATTTGAACTGGTCCCAAAAACAGGATGCAATGAAAAATGCTTTCAAATGCAGATCACAACAGATGAAGTTAACTTCTGCGAAAATGCACTTGGGTTCTTTACCACATACCCAGGAGAAAACGTTGGACATGTGATTTGTAAAGGGTTGGTTGAACCTTCTTACAACAAAATATTAACTCCAACCAGAAAAGAACCTGTAATGTCAGTAACTGGAAGGGCACTTTGTAGCTACAACAGAGGCGACATTGTCGTGGAAGCTCTGCAACCAAAATGCCCAATGAAAAAGAAGGGCTACTGTATGAGTACTTATAGACTGCAATCAGAAATGTACTTTTGTCAATATTTGTATAAGTTCATTACACTTGATGATAAATTACGAAATCGTTGGGGTAATTATACTGAATTAGGTGTCGTGTGTGCTCATTACTCAAACTGTAACGAAGGATTGTGGGGAGCAAGTGACCCTGAACAACTGTTAGTTTAACCGGCCCCATTAACGTGTTCACTTCTAAACTTGGTAACTAACATTTCAAATAAAGAGGAGAACAAAATGACTGATGAAAAAGTACAAAAACCAATAAATAGGTGGGATACATTTTTAACTGACAAAAACGATAAAGAAGTAAAAGAACTGGCTAAAGAGTATATATCGTTATTTGATTTAGATTATGCTAATCTTATTGTTTGCGATTGTGGCAAGAGATGGATACAGACTGAAGAATCACCTGGAGACGTTGAAAGTTTAGACGTCAATGGATTATTGGCCATTCAGTATAAAGTCGGTAACAATGATGCCATAATTACAGTGTGTAATTGTGGTAAACCAATAAGTCTTGCATGCATGTATAATAAAACACACGATCTGTATACAGCAACCTCTGATCAGATTGTCAAATACTAACCCTTATAACATCTAACTCTGTACCTGCTTCTTAGTCTAGGCTAGGAGGGGTGTTCACTTCTAAACTTGGTAACATGGCTAACCTTCAAATAAAGGAGAATATTATGTTCAAGATTTATGACAATGAAGTGAAAAACATTAGTGAAGTGGATGCAGTGTGTAACGGTGACGTATTTGAACTGGTCCCAAAAACAGGATGCAATGAAAAATGCTTTCAAATGCAAATAACAACCGACACAGTTAACTTCTGCGAAAATGCACTTGGGTTCTTTACTACATACCCAGGAGAAAATGTCGGGAATGTGATTTGTAAAGGGTTGGTTGAACCTTCTTACAACCAGATATTAACTCCAGCCAGAAAAGAACCTGTAACGTCAGTAGTTGGCAGAGCAATTTGTGGCTACAACAGAGGCGACATTATCGTGAAAGCTCTGCAACCAAAATGCCCAATGAAAAAGAAGGGCTACTGTATGAGTACTTATAGACTGCAATCAGAAATGAGTTTTTGCCCATACTTATACAAGTTCATAACTCTTAAAGATACACTTCAGAGTCGGGACGGAGATGCCGAACTAGGTGTTGTATGTGTTCATGGCTCAAGCTGGGATTGTAATGAAGGGCTATATGGCTCACGTGACCCTGAAGATCTGTTAGTGTGCTGATAGCGTAACCGTCACTACTGGTGTGTTCACTTATAGACTTGGTAACCTAACATTTTAAAATAAAGGAGAACATTATGGAATTAGCAAAAACTACACATCTTACAGAGCAGTTTCAGAATATCGTAAAATATGGTGAAACTGTAAGAGCGATAGAATGCCATTGCTCTAAAAAATGGATAGCTGTTTGTGATGGGCCAGGAGATGAAACCTTCCTTGATGAAAATGGTGAAATACCAAAACGGTATACATTAAGAGATAAAGAAAAAAGCAATTGGACATATCATGGAGAAAGGCAAATCCCAACAATGGGCGATTTATGTGTCGTAACAATGTGTTCATGCGGAAGACCTTTAGATATAATAGTGAGCCATAAACCAGATGGCTTACAAATACTGGAATCATGGAGTGGAGCAGGCGAAATAGTAGAATACTAACTCATTCTAAATAACATCTAACTCTGTACCTGCTTCTTAGTCTAGGCTAGGAGGCAGGATAGAGGGTTAGGCCAGAAGTACAAGAACTCTCTACTCGTTGACGGCGACACGGTGGACTCTGCTCCGCTCTATAGGTCGTCCGTTTCATAGTTTCTTACTTTCACATGCAAGAAAATGACATGTGAAGTTATATTATGTTCACACACCATATCTGTATCCCACTCAATATCCTAATCAAATAACACATCATAATTTCACAAATCCCAATCATAATTTGAAAGAGTATATTGCCGATTAGCTATCTACCACTCGTATCGTAAACAGCATAGAATGTCGGTTAGGGTACGCTATAAGGAATAATAAGCTTAATCTAACTTAATCTATATCACAAAAAGTAGATAGCTCAAAAGTTATCTACTACCTTTTTAACAATCATTTTAGATTTAACCCGTCAATTAGCGTCTCCGTGTTTATTTTACCACAGTTTAATCCTTCTCAGTGTAAAACTTGCCACAGTCAGCAGCTTGTTTGAGACGCCATAACTTATGATACCTAAAACAATAACAATTACAGCTACTTACAAAACAAGGATCACAGCTAAAAGTATGGCATGGTGTATGCAACGTATAGGGTACAAACACAAATGTTCACTGAAAGGATGATAATGGCTAAACATAAAAAGATGAAGTGCAGAAAAAAAGTTTACCGACACAGTGATCCTAAGAAACCTAACATGGATCCTGATATAAGAAGTAACATGCCATCAATCTGGATAATGGTTGAAGATATGTTAAGGACATATGGTGGATGGAGTAAGATGTTTAGAAAGTCCGCAGAGACATTCGATGAGGAGGTGATTTGGTATCGCGACAAAGAGATAGGATTTTGGGTGGAGTATGCGAAGGTCCTTGGACAAGAACAATTTAAATCGGTGGTCGAAGATCATATTGAAGAATTCAAGATTGCGTACCCTGAGATTAAGATGCCGAAAAAAGAATTGCGGTCTAAACTGGAAACTGCAATCTTGCAAGATGGGTGGATGCCGGTAAAGACACCAATCATCAAAGAAATTCGTAGACTAAGACGCCTACGACGAGAGGAGATCAAATGTCTAAGA
>Ga0207997_1001536_pt1 | contig 11878 bp, 20 predicted proteins | sample AntAceMetag02UKN_FD_184777 | JGI IMG/M metagenome (GOLD analysis project Ga0207997, IMG submission 184777) | Saline lake microbial communities from Ace Lake, Antarctica - Antarctic Ace Lake Metagenome 02UKN (SPAdes) (version 2) | ecosystem: Environmental > Aquatic > Non-marine Saline and...
ACAAGGCAGAATACAAAGAGTATCAAAAAAATGATCAAGAGAGACAACCACTAAAGGGAGTTAAGATTATGGATAAGTTGAGATTAACAGACAAGAGCGTGATACTGGAGACTACTCATAGGATACACGGTTGCCTGGAGCAAGGCGGTATCTCGGGCCGTAAAGTTGCGTACCCCTTGGCCGATGTAGCCGATTTGATCGGGTGTGATCCATCGCAGGTTAGCGGGGATACGCTAGTAGCTGGTTATAATCATGTGACTGTGCGCGACTTGGTCGAAAGGACATTAACAGGTCGAGTAATCCGCAAGGGATCGGTGACGCATTAGTTATTAGGATTGGAGTCAATAGGGAGGTTTTATGTGGGTAGCAAAGTAATTACCCTATGCTCGTTTACAATTTAATATTTTGGAGGCAACACTCCAGCCCTTATTTTAACTATCAGAAACAATAAAGGTGAAATTATGAACAAAACAGAATATAAACAATACGAAAACAAAGTAGCTGATTTTATGGAGGGAGAAGGAATAACAAATCTTTCTACTATCAGCGACGAAAACGGAAACATTGAACCAAGCTTTTCATGGTCAAGTTGTGATTGTTGCGGTTCTGATTTTGGGGGGGATAGATACGATTGCAACGGTTACAACCCAACAACAAAAGAGATACAAGAATATACAGTATGTTCTGATTGTGTCTATTATGCCGAGTATGGACAACTTGACGATATGACTATGATGGACATTTTTTAAAAAGGAACACCGAAAACCAACAAGAAAGGAACACCGAAAATGAATGAAATGCTACATATACCACTTAAAGACATGGCAATGATAACAGGAGCAATGATTCTTTGTGCAATTATATCTTGCTTTATATTGTATGCAGCAGGTAGAGTTGCTGGTGGAAAACAAACAGAGAAGGAACACCGAAATGATTGACATTACAAAACCTACCACAATATTCAATCATCTCAAGAACTCAACAGCAAGGGACATGGAAACTGTTATTGTAATAGGTCGCAGGACAGGTAAGACCACATTGTTGAAAGCCTTGACTTCCCTTCAGGAGAGATCAAATGAAAATAAAAAACAGAAGGTATTGCGAACTATGCCTTGCATGGATCAAGATACCAAGATCGTTCAAGGGTAAGACTAGAGATTATTGCTGTGAGGAACACAGAGATATATTCATGATAAGAGAACAGAACAAAAGGAGACTAGGAATATGAAACTATGGCAACCAAGAACACTTAGAGTCGGATGTAACGAAGAACTGGTAGAGATCTCTCCTAACGCAAGAGGTCGAGTCAAGGTAAGAACATCAAGCATTGATGAAGAAGACCACAGAGATGAAGTGTGGTGTCTAGGATTGGAACATCCCAAGCATACTACTCTTGATAGAATGATTCATGTGAAGGAAATATGTATGTGATGTCTGTGAGCATGAATACAAAGAGGAGTGTAAAGCATGAATGAGTTTTATGCAGATATTGGAAACTACGGATACTTACCTCAAGGGATACCATCTATCTATCCTCCTTTTGGTAAGTTCAAGCAATGGAAAGTTAAAGACAAGTTTCTTTATGTAACTCCGTTGCCGGGAAATTGGTGGATAGAAGTACCTGCCAACTTTATGTCTGATCTTGCTTCAATCCCTCGACTACTGAGAATATTTTATGGAGTTAATCAGAAGGAAACTGTTGGAGCGATAGTGCATGATTTTTTGTATCGTAACAATAATGTTCCTGTCAGAAGTGGTAATGGAGACTCAAAGCTATTGACCAGAAAAGAATGTGACATGATTTTATATAATCTCATGTGCTTGGCAGGAACTGGAGCTATCAGAAGATGGAGCATTTACAGAGGAGTCAGATTAGGTGGTTGGATGCACTTCTCATGGAGGAAAAAGAAATGAAACCTCAAGAGATAGCAAAGAAATTAGCTGATGAGTTTTACTTGGGAGTACTCAAAGTAGACTCTGATTGTCTTAGGCAGTCTTGGTCTCACATGAGCAAGAGATTTAAAGCAGGATTCTCAGCAATGGCTAAATGGCATATAAAGGAGATGAAGAAATGATTGACTACAAAAAGAAATACCACCAGATATTGAAATGGTCAATAGGCAGAGAGCATCAGATAGATAGAGTCACTGAGCTTTGCAAAGAGCAGAATGAAGTTGACCCCAAAGAGATAATCAAGATGTTAAAGGAGAATGACTGATGGATAGAATATTTTACAGAGAGAAAGGCACAAAGCCCTGGAGAGAGGGATGGATAGTTGATAGGTATTGCAGGAAAGTCAAGATAGGAGCATACAACAATGCTCCACGAAGAGTTTGGGGGGATAAGGGGGATTTGGACATGGAGAAAAGACCATGATATTCACTCAGCCTCTTAAAGAGCAAGCCAAGGCACTAAGATACCTCAAGAAACATAATCCTGCTGGTATCTTCATGTGTCTTGGTTCGGGAAAATCCTTAGTAGCTCTGATGTACGCAGACCACATCAAAGCTAAACGGATTCTAATCACATCAGACAAGAACAATATTCTCAACACATGGCAAGAGCAAATCTACCAACACACAAATTTTGATTGTTGGATTAGACCATCAGAGAAACAAATGAGACAGTTCTCCACATGGTCTGACCCCCGACCCCTCTGTGTGCTAGTAAATTATGACCTTCTCCCTTCAAGGAGATATGACTTCATGAAACACTATGATTTGTGGATTGGGGATGAAAGCTCAGAGTTCAAGGATCAGAGGACACACAAGCATCAAGCAATGGACGCTATAGCCTCTATGATCCCTCAGAAGCTCATACTTAATGGGAAACTACTCACTGAACGTTTAGAGGACGTTTACGGGCAAGTGAAGCTCATTGACCCCAAGGGAGTCATTGGCAAGAGCTTGACCCATTTCAGACGTAGGTATATGCAGCAGGACTTTTCAGGTTATGGTTGGATACCCAAGAGATCAGCTTTCAGTAAGCTCCAAGATGATATGAAAGATATGAGCTACTGGTTGACTGATGGAACTAAGATAGGAATACCGGAGAAAGAAGAATATGTGGTGTCAGTTCCAATGACTGAAGAACAAAGAGATCTTGACCAACAGTTCCTCAACGATTTTGAAGGGAGCTTCAATGGAACAAAGATTGAAACCAACTATGCTACTGTAGCTTTCATCAAGAGGATACAAGTAGCCGGGGGAGTGTTCCGTCATGAAGAAGGATGGGATGAAGTACCTAATAACAAATTAGATGTGCTTGTGAAAGTGTTGAAGGATAATAAGAAAAGTAAAGTGGTGGTGTGGCATACGTACATACCTGAAACTGAATTGATTAGTAAGAGATTAAAAAAGGAGGGAATAAATTATGTTGTTGTTGACAACCCAAAGTGTTCCTTTGAGCTTGAACTGTTTCAGGAACCTGAAGTACAAGTGTGTCTCATTAGAACCTCGTTGTGTCGAGGACTCAACTCTCTTGTTGGTGCAGACATTGGAGTGTACTACTCCTACCCGTTATCATATGCTCGTTTCGCGCAGAGCCAAGGCAGGACTAACAGACTGACATCCAAGAATGAAACCTCCATCTATATATACTTAGTCACTGACAATGGAGCAGACAGGACAGTTTACAGTATGCTTGACAATAAGAAATCTATGAGCATGACGTTGGCTAACCTGAGAGCAATACATGATGAAAAAATATGAGCTTGACATAATCATATGTTTATGGTAAAGTGTTACTTGGAAAATACAGAAACGGAAAACAACAGAGAAGGAGAATCAGATGAACAGGGAAATTCAAATAGTAGCAGCTCACGTAAATCCTAATGGTACATTGAAATTTAAAGAATCATCCAGGATGGAACCTGACACTGAAGTTACACTAATAGCTTACCCTCATCCAACAGGGTATCGTGCTCCTACTCAGGAAGAAAGAGACAACAACACAAAACCAAGAGGGTACTTGCACAGAGAGTTCAAGGCTCAAGCTGAATGGAAAGAAGGACGTAATCGTGAATGGAGCTGGAGTGATAGAAGAATGTATTCTGTTCCTGTTAAAAACAGAGAACGTTTAGCGTTAGAATGTAGGTTGACTTTAGCTCAAGCAGAAATAACCAAAATCAAAAAAGAACTAGAGGAGATTAAGTGATGCAGTTAAACGTCTATGCAGGAGAAGATGAAGATCAGGTAGTAGTAAACAGGGTAAAGGAACTCTCAGATGACACAAGAGTATCAGCATCTAGTCTAGTCTTGGCTTGTGTTCATGCTTGCATTGATGATCTGGAGAAACAGGTTCCAACTAACAGAGTAGTGAAACTTAACAAAAAGGAAATAACAGTATGACAAAGAAATCAAGAATTGTATCAGAACCAGAAGTAAAGCAGGAGGAGATTACATACTCCAGACTGTCAAGATTCCTTGAGTGTCCCATGAAAGAATATTATTCTTATCGTGTTAATGGCACAGGAATCAAACCAGTTCAAACTCCTGTTCCATTCATTGAAGGGAGTTTCCTGCATTATGCTCTTGAGCATTTTCATGGACAAGGACAACAGATGCTCAGAAAGAACCTTGAGAAAAAAGTAGTTGAATCCATCAATGAGCTTGGAGCTATTGATGTTGAACTTCATAACAAACTACAGACCAAACTTGCTGCAATGATGGGAGCTTGCTTTGGTTACAAGGTTCAATACATAGGAGACAAGAAAAGATATGAGACCCTTGGAGTTGAAGTTCCCTTTGAACTTGATTTTGAGGGATTCAAACTTAGAGGCAAGATTGATTGGATTGCTAAAGAGATTGAGACAGGTCATATCATTATCTTTGAGAACAAATCCACAAGCTCCTCAACTGGTCAGTTGACTGCTCGTTACACTCAGCTACCTCTTGATCTTCAGGGATTGATTTATGGAATGGGAGCAGAGACTATTCTCAAGAAGATGCCTGATTACAAGGGATGGAATTTTGTAATCAAGACCAAACTCAGGAGAAGAGGTTCTATAGAAAAAGGAAATCTTGAAACTCTCCCTTCATATGAAGCTCGTATTCAGAATGAATATGTTGAAGCTCCTGAGAAGATGTTCTTCCGTCCACCTCCACTAAAGATACTCCCAAGACATACAGACTTCTTGAAAGCAGAGTTGATTAAGATACTTAAGAGATGGGATGATGAACCCTGTATGTCATTTAATTGTTTGGGAATGTTCGGACTTCCTTGTGTCTTTCTTGATGCTTGCAGAGAGAAAATGGCAGGAGTCAAAGACGGATGGGATTCTGGTAAATGCTTGGGTCTATACAAACTAAAAGAAGCACAGCACACAGAACTAATATAAGGAGAAATCAGATGGCTAAGAAAACAAAAGAAGCAGTAGTAACAGGTCCGGGGGGAGTTCCTATCAAGACAATGGAACCAAGCTTTGACTTCTTGCAGTCCATTCAGATATGGCAGGGACCACCAAAGGTAGGCAAGACATCAACAGCAGCAGCTCTTGGTCCTGTAGCCAAGGAGTTAGGCTTGGAAGGTATTGATCCATTCCTCATGCTCTTTGAACGTGGGTCTGGTGGTGTTCAATGTCATGCTACATCAGAAGAGTGTGACTGTGGTGGTAAGAAGGATTGTCCTGATTGTGAAGGGAAGGGGGTAAAGCGTAAGATTCTCTCTGACCTTGCTGAGATCAGAGAATGGTTTGAATGGGTTGCTGAATCAGATTTCAATCCTATTGTGATTGACACTACTGATGCAATGTTCCAAGCAGTAGCAGATAGTGTCTGTGTGAACATAGGGATTGGTAATCCTTCTGAAGCAGATCATGGTATTGCATGGATGCAGATATATGATGAGATGAGAGAGATGTTGGCTATCCTCAGTAACTCAGGCAAGTCAATCATCATGCTCATGCACATATATATGCAGGAGAAGAGAGTAAAGGGTGGTAGCATACAGACAGCTACCTTCAACGTATCAGGCAAGACTAAATCGTACTTGGCTGGTCTTGCTAACCAGATACTTCACTTCACAGTGGAGCCAAAAGGAGATGGAGATAAACACGTAATAATAGCTGCTCCGTTAGCTGGAGTGGAAGCAGGAGATCATTGGGGAGTGTTCCCTGAAGAGTTAGACAGAGGAGACTCACCTGAAGATGGAGCCAAGGCAGTTCTTGAGTGCTTCTATGAGGTTGAGTAATGGATAAGATCATAAGCTTGATAGTATTTGTGGTCTTGAGTATTGTAATAACTATCGTTCAAAGGAGAGTAAAATGAATAGTGCATTGAAAACAGCGAGAGCAAACTTCAGAGGACAGAAAGCAACAATGGAATCTGCTGGAGGATTCAATGACAGTCCCTACGTGAATGGAACTGTTGTAGCAAAGATAGTCGAAAGCAAGGTAATGGAAAAGGAGATGAGAGGTATCACCAGACCTGTTCATTACGTAATGCTTGAAATTGTAGATGGACCTGACAAGGGACGCAAGGCATGGATCTTCCCTAACTGTCTCGATGACATCCCCGGAGTACTGTCATGCTCCAGGAACATCATCTCTATTCTTGGGGATAATGTTGATATGCCGGGAACAGTAAAGGATGGTCAGTTTGAGTTGGCTATTGATGCTTTCTTGGATGAGGTTGAAGGTTATGCTTCAGAGCTTGTCAATGAGTTGGTTGAGATCAAGATTAATGATCGTAAAGCCAAGCCCAATGGAAGTCACATCAATCCCAAGAACGACAAACCATATCAGAGCATTTACATTCAGCGTGGACTAGGTGATGATGTTGAAGCTTACACAAGTGAAGCTGAGAGCACCAAGCCTCAGAAGAAAACATTAGACCCTAAGAAGTCTCTGAAGGTTGGAGCCAACAAGAAGAAGAAACCTATAGCCAAGAAGAAAGTTGTAAAGAAAAAAGTTGTAAAGAAAAAGAAGTAGTGTTGCGTTAACACTTGAGGAGGCAACAGTGGGTGAGGCACATCCTTTAAATCAAGCTGGTTTGAGTCCAGAAGCCTGACACCTCCCTTCATTTATCCTATCGGAAGGAACCAGATGAAAATTAAAGACCCATTACTCTCAATGATTGAAAAGGAAGTAGACACAGTTGCTATCCTCTCTTCCTATTTTCCAGAATGGATGGACATATCACAAAACGTAAAGTGTCCTTTCCATGATGATAATCTCACGCCCTCCCTTCATATAGACCCATCAGGTAAAGGGTTCTGTCATGCTTGTAGCTATGCGTTCTCAAATATCGTAGACCTTGTAGCCAAGATGGAAGACATTACTGAGCTTGAAGCTATCAGAATGATTTATAGTGATGTCATTGATGCTATCCCTGAACATGAGATTGAAGCTTATGTCAGAGTGTTGAGTAAGAACAAGCAAGCAATGAGCTACTTAAAGAGAAGAAAGATTTCTGAAGGGATCATCCACAAATTTAAGTTAGGATTTGAGCCATCCTCAAACAGAATTACTATCCCTATCTATGATAGGTTTGGTTTTTGTCGCAACATCAGGAGAATGGGTTGGTTGCCAGAGCACAGGACTAAGACCCTGAACATCAAAGGCAGGGGAGAGGTCAGACTATTTCCTGAGAAGACATTGCTGTTGAAGAGAAGGATACTATTAGTAGAGGGAGAATGGGATGCTCTTTGTGGAATGAGTCATGGCTTAGACTGTGTGACTTGGACAGGTGGAGCAAGTAATGTCAACAAGAAGTTCGTTCCATTGTTTAATGGCAAGGCAGTGTGGATTATGTACGACAATGATTCTGCTGGAGTCAAAGGAGCTTTGTTGAATTACAGCACTCTTAATGGTGCTGTAGCTCATAAGGAAATTCTTGAGATACCCAAGAGAGTTGGCAAAGATTTAACTGATTTAACAAAAGCTAAAGATAGTGATGAATGGATTTATTGTCTTAAAGATGTTGTAGAGTCATACAAGTTCTCCAAACACAAGAAGAAAGATTGCTATTGCCCTACGTGTGGACAAATCACGAAAGGAATAATGAAATGATAACACCAGATCAAATAAGAGTAGTCAAAGAGACTGAGTATGATGGAGAAGGTAATCCTGTTGAGTCTGATCGTGAAAAGTATGTAGCCAGTATTGTACTTAGATCAGTTCAGATGGTATCAATGATAGACGCTAGAGAATTCAACGAAAAAGATATGATTAGACATGCTTGTAATCACGCCAAGCACAGAGTCTTTCATGAAATGTATGGAGACTTTTGGGGACCAATACATGAACTAAGAGCAGAGTGCTTACGTCTTGCACCTGACTCAATCATAGCCAAGATACTAAATGAGAAGTTTGAAGAAATAATAAGGATGTTGTCTTATGAACAAGTGTGAAGCATGTGATCTATACGTAAGTTGCAGGACTCCATGTATGCAGGGAGTAGGAGACAAAGATAAAGCAAAGTTAATGTTAATTTCGGATGCACCTAGCTTTGGGGATGACCAAGCAGGGAGACCGTTCACAGGATCAGCAGGTAGGTTGCTTGATTTCATTCTCTATAACAAACTCTCAGTCAATCCACTAGATATATATTTAACATCAATCATCAAATGCAGACCACCCCAAGGCAACCTCCCTTCAAAGAAAGCTGAACTTGATGAACTCATTGAAATCTGTTGGCATAATTTGGAAGCAGAGATAGCTGAAGTTGACCCTAAAGCTATTGTTCTTTTTGGTAATACAGCTATCTCTCTGGTCAACGCAAGGTTCATTAGCAAGAATGAAGGTATGGAACTTGATGAGCTTTATGAAGGAGCTAAGACTATTGGTTGTTTCAGTCTCATGTACGTAATGAAGTCTCCTTCCAAGGAGAGCAACCTTGCAAGAGCATTGCATAAAGCTTGTAGATTGGCTGGAGTCAAGACCAAAGCAAAACCTTTAGCTGAGTCGGGGATATTTAACTATGACGAAGAATGTGTGGAGATGATATGAACTTATGGTACAGTCTGGATTTTGAGACCTCAACAGTAAACAAATACAGTTGTGATATAGATAGAGTTTGTGTAGCTGAATTTGATATTAACACCGGGAGGACACAACAAGTATGTGATTTTCAGTTCAGGTCTGCTTCTGGTATCGAGATGCTTGACCCTGATTTAGCTATCCTTAAACAACTCATGGGTAATTCGTTTCCAAAAGTTGCACATAACCTTGACTTCGATCTATATCTCATGGAAGAGAGATTGAAGATCAAAGTTAATGGAGATCTTCATGATACGTTCATGATGGCTAAACATTGGAGGAATGATCTTCCTTCTTATTCTCTCAAGAATTTATCTTGGTATATATTTGGTGACACATACCAGCCTCTACTCAAACTCAAAGAGTGGTTCCACCACAGGAAAATCAAGATGGGGGATGAAGAGATTGATGACTTTGATATGACTAAACCTCCAAACAAATTGGTAAGTGACTACTGCAAACATGATGTCATTATGACTGCCAAACTTGCAGCTTATTTCTATCCTTTTGTCAAGGACAACTACGCTTGGCAACAGGATGAAGAGTGCATCCCTTATAATATGAAACTTCAATCAGCAGGATTCTATGTTGATAAGCCCTTCTTTAAGAGGATGTTAAGACTGTGCAAAAGAAGGATGAAAAGGAATAAGAGTCAAGCCTTAGACAAGATGGAGATTACAGATGGAAAATCACCAACAGGAAATGCACTCAAAGAACATCTCGTAAACCTTGGGGAAGCTCGCAGAACAAAAACGGGAATGGTACAAGCTGATGCTATCGTACTCAGGGATTGGAAAGATGATGATGTCATCAAAGTTATTAACAGAGTCAAAGATGATACTACCATCCAAAAATACTCTAGGGCTATACTTGAGGTCTGCGGTGATAGGGATTTCTTCTACCCTGGACTACAACAATCTGCTGCAATAACCAGACGTTATAAGGGTAGGAATTTCTATAGTCCTGATGGACTAGTTGTGAAGGGACAAACCCAAAACTTCCCTAGAGGAATTGGAATCAGGACAGGTTGTATTGTCCCTCCTGACTATTGGTTTGAGAAATTAGATCTTGCATCTATTGAAGCTAGGATGGGTGCTCATGCTATGAGTGTGTTCCTTGATGAAGATTGGTTCTCTGGACAATACAGGAAGAGTGATAAGTTTAACATCTATATTCATGTGGGTACTGAGTGTACTGGAGAGATCATCAAGAAGGGAATGAATATATATGATGCTTACAAGCATGGTATTCTTGGAAAGCAATATGGTGTTGGTATCAAAACTCTTCATAAGACCCTTCACGACAAGTTCAATCTCCCTTACACTATTGCTGATGTGACTGAGATTTACAGAACCATTGACAAGAAGTTCCCTATTTTCAGGAAGCTCCAGAGAGCAGTAGGTAATCTTGTTGAAGCTAAAGGTTTTGTCTACAATGATTATGGTTCTGCTATCTACGTACCAAAGAATGAACGTTACAAGGGAGTGAACTACTATTGTCAGACTACTGCTGGAGATGTGATGAAACATTGGTGGACATATCTGCAACCTGAAGTTGACAAGACAGATGACTTCATCTTTAATACAGTTCATGATGAGTTTGATACAGCCATCAACAAGGCAGGAGGGAAAAGAGTAGCAAAGAAAAGAGTCAAGGGTTATTGTGACCTAACAAGGCAGATAGATATATTCTCTCTGCCTATCATTGCAGAACCTTCGGGTCTCTATGCAAATTGGGGAGAAGCAGGATGAGTGATTTTAAAACAGAGTATCAAAACGAACCACACGAACAAAACAAAACTGAGGCTTGTAGAGTTTGTCACAAAAGAGTGAGTGTGAACGCTTGGATTACTCATAAACATATGTGTGATAGTTGTTATGATGAGCATTTAATAGACCTAGAGGAAAGTTGTTTAAACAGTAATGCACCTAATCAATAAAGGAGATAGAAAATGGTAGTTGAAATAAAAAGTAAAGTAAACGTAATCAAACCTAAGTTACTTGTAGTAGATCCTGCAACAAATATCACAGGCTATGCGGTGTTTGAAGAGGACTCCAGAGTTTCTATGAAGGGAGATTCAGATCTCCTTACATGGAAGTTGATTCAGTTCGGGCTTATCAAAGCAGGGAAGATTGACACATCAGATGACAAGCTTGACAACATGAACATGAGGTGCTTGTCAATCAATAGTAGACTCAGAGAATGGATAATTCTTAACCTCCCTTCAGAATGTGTTCTTGAGTTTCCAGAGCATCAGCCCGGAAGAGGTATAGGAGCAAGCAAGGGAGCACACGCTATAAGGCTCCTAGCTTTCCTTGTAGGCAAGATCTCTTTGGGTTGGGAACTTTATATGGCTGAGATAATCAAACGTACTGAGGGGCGTGTAGGACTTCCCTTCCCTACGTTGATAGAACCTCACACATGGAAGGGTCAGTTACCCAAGCACGTAGTAGATAAGCGTTGTGCTGAGAAATTCAAGGTAGACATTGTAGCCCCTAACCATGACAACTATGTTGACGCTATAATGATAGGTGAATACCACATCAAGACCAACGGACACAATGTAAATTATAGTGAGATAGGTGAAAGGATTGACCTATGAGAAGATGTAAAGATTGTTTGTTAGCAAGGAAACCTGATGATGGTGATCCTGTTGAGATAGTATATTGTCTGGAGAAGGGAGAATATATTGACCCTGATGATAGAGCTTGTGATAATGGAGAGTTTGATGAAGATTGATGTCTTAACGACAAAAAACACGGGGAATAATCCCCATTAAATAAAGGTGATATTATGCCAAACGAAAAGACTTGTTCGGATTTTCATAAAGTTAAGTACAGTATGGAAGCAGAGCTTGTGGAGTTTAGAAGGGTTGGTGATCTAGATGATAGGGATGTAGCA
>Ga0207997_1001537_pt1 | contig 11865 bp, 15 predicted proteins | sample AntAceMetag02UKN_FD_184777 | JGI IMG/M metagenome (GOLD analysis project Ga0207997, IMG submission 184777) | Saline lake microbial communities from Ace Lake, Antarctica - Antarctic Ace Lake Metagenome 02UKN (SPAdes) (version 2) | ecosystem: Environmental > Aquatic > Non-marine Saline and...
AACAAAAGTCGTTGGTATGACAACAAAGAAGAAACCTGTATTCGTTGTAATGGAAAATCACTTGTTTCTGCTAATATGCCTTTTTACAAACAAGAATATCCCAACATCCCAATAACCAAAGCAAAAGAGTTTCTTGGAAAAGAAACAAAATGGTTTCGTTTCGAGGAGAGTTTTTCTTATTCTATTGTAAAGAATGGAACAACTTGTCTTGGGGACAACGTAGCTAATAAATTAACTAAAAAAACATTTATGCAAAAACTAACAAATACGCTCAAAAGATTATTACCAACAAAAATACAAGCACAATATAAAGCAGGTTACAGAAACGGAGATTTAGAATTAACAGATAAAGGAGTAAAAACTCTTTTAGAAATAATCGCCGAAGAATTTGAAGATAAACTTACATTAATGGCTAAAGAAGATATTAAAGAAGAAGAAAGAGTATAATAATTACAAATTTTTGTTTAGAGAAAAAGAGTAAATGGTTGACGGTTGACAATAAACTGTCAACCAATAGGATCAGAGGGGAAGACTTTATTAAACAAACACCAATAAAATGACTAAAAAAGAAGTACAAAAAGGTCATTAAATAATATGGCAAAGCAGGGTGGAAAGAACGAACAATATATTTTATGAGTAGCTGAACATTACATCAAAGGTATAATTAGAATGTCTTAGATGTGAAATAAAAGCGTTAAATAATTACCACTATTGACAATAATCGTAATATGTGCATAATTAAAAGTAGATGGATGAAAAACTCAATGATTTTGAAAAAAATCTCGTTTTATTCTTACGAAAGAAAAAGATAAGCCAGATAAAACATACTGGTAGTTTTACTATCCATTACGACAAAGAGCTTAAGCCTGTAAAGGTAGAAATCAAACAATATATATAACCCTCGCTGGAACAAACCAAACGGGTAACTAAATCTCTACAAAGAGAACGTTACCTGTTTTTTATTATACATAACATATACATAGAAAATACATATGTATTAAATGTATTAAACGAAGTATGCCATTTGCAAAAGGAAATCAAGAAGCAAAGAAAAAAGGAAAGCACAGAACGACATTAGAAAAAGAAATGGCGTTGGATTTTATTAGAGAGAAGATAAAGGAAGAGCTTGAGCCAATTATAGATAACTTAATACTACAAGGCAAAGGAGAAGACAATCCAATTCCAGCTATAAAAGAACTATTAGATAGATTAGTAGGTAAACCAGAAAAGGAAGTTGATATGAATGTAGGCTTAAAACTTGGAAAATTAGAAGAGATACAAACAGGCTTTAATAAGATTATAAAAAAGATAAGCAATGAATGAGTTAAACCCCTCATTCTTATTCCCAAAGTTTGCTTTTGAATGGAAGGATAATGCGATAGATTGGGACTATACTCAAGAACAAGTAAACGAATTGATTGCAAGAGAGATAGAGAAGACAAAAGATAATGCTGGATACTTATTAGCAAAGGAAGTCTTTAAGCAAGACGATAAACCTTTTTTATTAAGCCCGGGCGAATTAGAGATATTTAATTTGATAGTAGGAAGAAAACATAAGCGTTCAGTTGTCCTTTGCTCAACTCAATATGGAAAGTCACTCACTGTTGCAAGAAGTTGTTTAATCAGAATAGCAAACAAAGCAGAAGACTGGCTAATAATTGTCCCTGATATAAAGCGTGGAAAGCTTTTGCTTAATTATATTATAAAAGATACATCAGAGAACCAATACTTCAAAGACAAGTTGATAGGGATTAAAATGGAAGATAGAACATCTTTAGAAAGATTATTAGAAGAGAAGAGTAAACTTAAACTTACATACCAGATATTAGAAAAAGAGAAGGTAAAGTATTCCTCAATAGAGATTATATCAGCAGATGCAAGAAGAAAGACAGATACAATCAATTCTATTATGGGATTTGGAGGAAGAAACATTATATTTGACGAGAGTTCTTTAACAGATGACGAAATTGATGCAGGAGTATTTAGAATGATGGCAGGAAAGGGAGAAGATACCTTTTTAGTAAAGATTGGTAATCCTTTTTATAGAAACCATTTATTTAAGAGCTGGCAGAATAAAAACTATAAGAAAATATGGATTGATTACAGAATAGGAATAGCAGAAGGAAGATACAACGAAGAGTTTATCAATGAAGCAAAAGAGAAACCAAAGTTTGATGTATTGTTTGAATGCAAGTTTCCATTAGAAAACTCAATAGATACAGACGGTTGGTCACCATTGATAACACAATCAGAATTAGAACAAGCAATGACAGACGAGTTCAATCCTTTTGGGTTTCCGACACAAGGTTGTGATCCTTCAGGAGATGGAGATAACGAGAGTGTTGTCGTAATTAGGTGGAGAAATGTAGCAAAGATTGATTTTGCATCAAATGAGATAAGCTCAATGGACTTCTGCGGGGAGATAGCTAACTCAATTGATAAATACAACATAGATATTAGGAGCTGTTCAGTAGATAATATAGGCGTTGGAGAGCTAATACCAGCGATATTAACAAAGGTAGGCAAACCAATACAAGGAGTTAATGTCGGAGAAGTATGTGAAAGTCCTTCTAACCAAGCACAGTTTGTAAACAAAAGAGCAGAGTTTGCTTGGTCCGTAAGAGAATGGATAAAGGGAGGTGGAAGACTATTAAGAGATAAAAGATGGTATCAATTACTAAACTTAAAGTATAAAGAAGACCACAAAAGAAGACTAAAGATAATGTCAAAGGAAGATATGAGAAAGAAAGGCATTGCAAGTCCAGACATCTTTGACGCTTTAGCACTGACCTTTGCAAGACCACAAGTATATTACAGGAAATCTCTTGAAGACGAAGAGTTCAACAGAGAGATGAAGAAGAAGAGACAACAAAGTAAAACATTTAAAATGACAAGTTATTAAAATGGAAAAATACAATCCCTCATCAAAAGAAAAGGAAATACTATCAAACATCTATCGTGAGGTAGGTGATATGATAAAAGAAAGGAACAGAACCTATCATCAGTTTAATGATAGAAACTTAACACAATTCGTAGATGACTCTAACAAGAGAATACAAGGTTATGTCCCATCAAGAGAAGCACAAGGCAAAGAAGACTGGCAATCAAATGTCTTTAATCAAGCAAGTAGGAATAAACTAAAGGCTTTTGTTGCTGCGGTTGCAAATGTTCCTCCTGGATTAAAATATAAAGCAGTAGGAGAAGATGGAGGAATGGACATAATGAGGGCTAACATAATGAAAAACCTTGTCAATCACTCTCGTTATAACTCAAATCCAGAAGTAGATATATTCTGGGAAGCTTGGGCTTGTGGAACAGAAGGAACAGTTATAAAGTATGACGGATTTCTTAAAACAAAATATAAAAGGAAGTTTATCAAAAGCTATGATGTCACAACAGGAGATTTAGAGTTTGAAGAAAAGGAAGTATTAGTAAACAATGAGTGTGTAGATATACAAGTTCCATTGTCAGAGCTATTTATAACAGATTTTATAATAAACGACATACAAGAACAACCAGCTATTGCTTGGATAAGATACTTGGATAAAGACTCTGTTGAAAAAGAATTTGGGCAATATAAAAACTATAAATATGTTTTAGACAAGACACAGATTGGTGAATATATGCCTGAAACAGAAACATTCTTTTATAGCAAATGGGGAGCAAGAACAGAAAACAATGATTACGAGGTTGTTAAATATTATAACCGTTATAAAGACCAATATAGAATAGTTGTTAATGGAGTATTATTATTAGATGCTCCAATGTTGTGGGGAAGAAAAGATAAGTTATATCCATTTTCTAAAACAATCTTTGAACCATTCTCATCAAAACACTTCTTTTATGGCAATTCTCTTGCAAATGCGAATATGGATGTGCAAGATGTTATCAATACATTATACAATATGTCCCTTGATAAGACCTATCGTTCACTTAATCCACCTTTATTAGCAGGAATAAAGAACAAAGACCTGTTAGAGCTTGAAAATGAGAATATAGGAATGGAAACAACCTTGTATGTAGATGATATAAACCAAATAAGATATCAAGAAATACCAGGTGTAAACTCTTCTGAAATGGCAATGATACAATGGGTATCACAAGGAATGGATTTAGGAACATTAGACCAAACACAACAAGGAGTTGCAGGAAGAGGAGTAACAGCAAGGGAAATTGTAATAGCAAATGAAAATGCCAAGAAACTAAAAGGATTATTCTTTACATTCTTAACTGATTTATGGGTTCAAAAGACAAAGCTTCGTGTGTTGAATATCTTAATGAATTATACACAACCAATGGTGAAAGAAGTTGTAGGAAAGGATGGCAGTATTGTTTATCAAGAAAGCTTTAGAACAATTTTAGTAGATAATAGCGAGTTCCCAGATGGTTCTTCTGGAACACTTGCAGTTCAATTCGTAAAAGACAAAAAGAGTTTACCAAACAAAAAAGAATTAGATATTGAAGAAGAGAAGTATAATCTACAAGGCGAAAAGTATGAGAAGATAGCAATTACATCTTCATATTTAGATGATTATGATTATGATATACAAATAATTCCAGAGAGCCTATATCAGAAAGATACAGCAGAAGCACAAGCATTATTCCAAGAGAAGCTACAAACATTAGCAAACTTCTTTCCACAAATGTTTATGGCTAACCAAAGCGTATTGTTTGAAGACTTTATCAAGACATATAACGAAGATATATCAAAATATAATCTTGAACCACCAATGCCAGAACCAATGCCACAAGAGCAACAACAAATGGGGCAACCACAACCAGAGCAACAACCAATTCAACCTAAACTATGAAAAGAATAATAACAAAACTATTGCTAAAACTTCTTAAAATCCCACAAATATATATGGGAAATGATAAAGAAAAAGAGATGGAGTTCTTTAGCAATATGTATTCCAATAAAGAGTTTAGGAATTACATAGCAAGAAGAGATTTAGAGATATTACAGTTATTGGGCGGAGGAGTAAGCAGAGAGGATTATCTTGCATATTTAGGACAAAGGGTAGAGTTAGGAATGTTATTACAGTTTGCCAAAAAGAATTGGGAGAAAGAGCAAAAGGTTAAAAATAGATTGAAATAAAGGTCGATAAAATAAAGTTAATAATAATTATGTTTAATAAATCTTATTACGACGATAGAAAAAAGGATATGACAGATGCTTTGCAAAAAGAAGTAGCAAAGTTAGTAGAAAATGTTTATTCTTTTGTAAGAGAAAGAGAAGCATCAATGCAAAAGTATAATGAACTTTTGCAAAAAGAACAGGCATCTCTAAAAGAAGATGCAGTTAAAGAGGTAAAAAAGAACATTAAAAAATAAATATTTATAAAAGAAGTCCGGGACTCACACCTCGTCATTATGTGGCAAGATGTGAGTTCTTACCGAAAGGTTGGGACTTCTGTTGTAATGTTGTGGGAACTACACAATTAAAATAAAAGTTTTAAAAAATTATGACTGAAGAAAAAGATTTAAAAGCAGTAGAGGGAGATACTACTGAGGGTGAAGATCAACCCGAAGAAAAAACCGCTGTTTCTGAAGAAGAGACAGAAACCATTTCCAAATCTGAACTGGAACAACTAAGGAAGGCGTCAGATGAGCGAGATAACTACAAAAAGGCAGTTATCAGACTCAACAAACAAAAAGGTCGCTCACTTCCAGGGTCAGAACCCGTAAAAGAGCCAATAGATGAATTTGAAGAACGCCACGAGGAATATGTTACCAAACAAGACCTTGAAAAGCGTGATGAAAAAGAAATCGTTATGAAGGCTTGTGAAAACCCAGAAATTGACGAAAATTGGGAAGAAATACTGTTATTTTATACAACACCAAGAGATAAGTCGTATGAGGGTAAAATGACCAGCATACAAAAAGCTTATAAACTTTGGTCGCTTGATAAAAAACTTTCTGAAACCCCAAGAGATAAAGGGAAACAAGTCACAAAAGAATTGGCAAATGAAAAGGGTTTAAGTTTAGGCAAGGAAAAACAACCAGAAAATCCAAAGAAACCTCTTTTTGAAAAGAGTGTGAAAATGGAAAACTGGTATAATAAACCCGAAAAATGATTACACCTTTAAGATACGACGAAGGAAGAGTTGTCAAATTACAAGACGCAACTGTTTCTGACACAACCATTACAAAAAATGATTTGTTAGATTATGCATCTGGTTACTTACAGAGAGCAACCAATGCAACAACAGAAGTCCGATTTATGGCAATGGAAGACAAAACCACCGCTGAAGCAGCACACGAAGATTTGCTCGTTCTCAATTTAGACGGAGTAGAATGCGAAGCAGACACAAACGCCAGCGTAACAGTTGGAAATGTTGGAGTTGCTCGTGATTTAACTGACCACGCTACAATTGATGACACGACAGATACAGACAAAGTGTTCTTTGTTACAGAGATGGTTGGAGCTTCTACAGACAAAAAGGTTCGGGGTTATTTCTGCGTTAAATACCTATAAACTATGATTACACAATCAGATTTCCCAAAATTAACAGACTATGTTGACGACATTTTTAATGAAGTCGCAAAAACATCAGTTGCCGATATGAAAGGTAACAAGATATTCCGAGTTAGAGATACTTCATTACGAAGTTTTGAACATCTTATTTTACACGGAATGTCGGGTATTCAAGAAGTAACACCAGGACAAGATTTTCCAAATGTAACCTCAGAAGAAGGAGATAGCATTACCTGGACACAGCGACAATATGGAGCAAAAGTATCTGTAACAGAAGAAATGAGAATGTTTGATAGATATTCTCAACTTGAATCTATTGTTAGATCCATAAGTACAGATGCCTTTGATAAAATTGACCAAAGTCTTGCAGATGTTCTTTTATACGGAACAGCTACCACCTACACTGATGTTTACGGAAAGTCTGTAGCAGCGGTTGGACCAGATGGACTTGCTTTATTTTCTGCAAGCCATTCAAACAACCTAAACACGGATGTCTTCTCGAATATCATCACATCTAATCCAGCACTTTCAAGAGCAGCTATTGTAACTGCCAGAAAGTTAGGATTAACGCATAAAGACCCAAACGGAATGATTAGACCTGTTCATTTAGATAGTATTATTGTATCCCCAGAAAACGAAGACTTAATTGAAAGAATTTTATATTCTGAAAAAATGTCTGGAACTGGAAACAATGATCTCAATCCAATGAAAGGAAAAATCAAGAATGTTTATGTATGGGAAAGAATGCAAACCCGTTCCGACGGTACGGACACTTCAGCATATTGGTTTATGTTTGATTCTTCAAAAATTGGAGAAACATTGAACTGCCTTTTTGCTAAAAGACCAGTATTACAAGCACCAGAAAAAGTTTATAAAAACGGAAACTGGGATTATGCTTTGAACTACTACAACACCATCGGTATTGGATACGCACCATACATCTTTGGTTCTACAGGAGCAGGAGCCTAGTGCTCGTTCGTGGGGTATCAACCTGACCGAAGATACCTCACGGGGTCAGGGAATGAGCTTATTAACTAATTAAATAAAATTATGGCAGCAAATTGGGGAAAATTATATATCCAAGGAAGATGCAAAGCATTTGGCGTTTCTTGGTCGGAAGAAGACTTAAACGCTCTAAACAACCTTAAGATACCCGTAGAGTATGTTAGAAGGGGAATTTTAACGCTTAAAGAGTATGAACAAGCAAAGGATTCTATTGAACTATTGAAAGATAAAGAAGTTTTAATGAAAGAAGCAAAAGAAGTAGGATTAGAAGCAACACCAGACGCAAGTGCTGAAACATTAACAAAAGAAATTAAGAAAGCAAAGAAATAAAGATTGAAATAAAAGTCGAAGTCGTTATTAACGCTCAAGAGAACTTTATCTTTTCTCACCAAGATAAACCTTAAAGAGAATGTGAGGAATCAATTAAATCGTTTGAAAAAAATTAACTCCACGAAAGCCGAAAGGAAAATTGCTGAAATCTTAAAAAGAAATCACATTCCCTTCAAGACAAAATGGAAAGTTAATAATAAAGAAGTAGATTTCATTATAGGAAAGGTTATATTTGAAATAGACGGCAGTGTTCATAAACATATAGACCCTGAAAGGGAAAAAATGTTGTTTGATGCTGGTTATATTCCTATACATATCTCAATAGAAGAAGTTTATGACGATAAGATTGGTGAAAAGATATTAGACTTAATAAAACAATAATATGGCTAAAACACATTTTGACTGGTTGGAAGTAAGCAACAATTCTGCCAACCCAACAGACACAGACACAACAAGAAGAGGTTTTGCTATTGTTGGTAAAGACCCAAAATACTACAATGGTACAACTTGGGTTACTCTTGAACATTCAGGAATATCTGAAACTTTTGTAGGACTTACTGATACGCCTTCTGCTTTTACAGATGCAGGAAACAAAATCCTTAAAGTTAATACAGGAGCAACAGCGTTAGAATTTGTAACAGCAAGTGGAGATGTTACAATGAGTGCAACAGGTGTATTCACAATTGCAGCAAAAGCCGTTGATGCAGCAATGACATCAATCGCAGATGGCAAAATCTTCATTGGAGGAAGTGGAGGAGCTGGAGCAGAACAAACACTAACAGGTGATGTTACAGTAAGTAATTCTGGTGTAACAACTATTGGTGCTGCAAAGGTTCACGCCTCAATGCTTGGATTGTTAGATGACACAGAAGTGATAATCGGAACAACCACAGCAACAGCTGCAACAAAAATCTCATTAGAATTTGACGAAACAACAACAGGTATTGGTTTGATGACAATTGGTTCAGTTTCTGTCCCAATGGTTCTTAACACAAACCCTGGTTCTACAGTTATTGCTGACACATTAAATATATTACATTCAGCAGGAGCTGGTGATTGTGATGATTTAATGGGTTCTTATACTAAGGTTGCAGTTTCTGGAGATGGAGATAGCGGATTAACAGTAGTTGGCACGGCACAAAGATTATATGTCGGAACATCTGAAGATAATTCTGCTGTTCAAGAAGCATACGCAATACAACCTTGGGCAAAGCATACTGGAACAGGAACATTACTCGCTATGAGTGGAGTTTCTGCTGCTTTAATTCTTGGAGATGGAGATGCTTTCACTTCAACAAACTCAATCAATGCTGGACATTTCCACATCAAAACATACGAAGGTGCTGCTAATGGAACAGTTACTTCTTCAAACTTTGATGGTGTAATGATTGAGGCATGGGCTAATGTAACTGGTCTTGACTCAATGTTAAACCTTTCAAATGGTGGAACAAGTACAACCAGTATGGTTAGAATGGATCTTGGCACAGCAACGAATGTTTTTGAAATGAATGATGCTGAAGGAATAGCATCAGTAACGAATGGCTCTGTTCTTAATGATATATCTAGCACAGCAAATGCAGGATATATTAAAGTTAAGATTGGAGATACAACAAGATACATAGCAATTTACGAAGCAAAGTCGTAGTTTGTTGGTAGATATGGGAGGGGTTCGCCCCTCCAAATATGCCGATAAAGGTTGACATTATAAAATAATAAAAATAAAAATATGGCTACACACGAAACATACTCAAGTGGAATTGTCTATACGCCTATATTGCACAATGCAATAGGAGTTTCTACAACACCTTTGACATCAACATCAATAACACAATTAACAGCAGGAGCAAAAGCAGTTAGTTTTCAATTAACTGGGGCTACAATTACGACAAGGTCTGCAGTATTCACAGTTACAGTATCAATGGATGGTGGAACTACTTTTCAAGCATATAATATGCTTTTAAGTAATACTGCAAACACAAACGAACAATCATTAACAAGAGTTGCTTCTATAACAAGAGCTGCAACAGGAACTGATATTTGCTGGATGTCTCCGGAAACATTAGGGTCGATTACCCACATAAAAACAGTATTAGTAATAACTGATACAGGAATACCAGTGGGAACATTCACATTAAAAGCAAGTATCGCTTATTAAATAATTAAACAAAAATATGGCTACATTTACAAAAATAAATAGTTTCGTAGAAAACTTAGCAGAGAAACAAATTGATTTAGGTGGTGCTGAATTAACAATAGCACTTACAAACACCGCACACGAAGCTGCTTGGGATGAATTAGCAGACTTGACAGAAATAAGTTATACAAACCTTTCTACAAGGGTTATAACCGTTTCTGCATCTTCACAAACAGCAGGAACATACAAACTTGTATGTGACGACTTGACATTAACAGCAAGTGCTGCTACTGGTCCTTTTAGATATGTTTATATTTATGATGACGGATCAACAGGTGATAAGTTAGTATGTTATTACGACTATGGTTCTTCAATAACATTAGCATCAGGAGATACCTTCAAAATTGACTTTGATGGCACGGACGGAGTATTAACAATTGCATAAAACTAAACAATGCCTTTAACAAACTTTTATTTATTAAAAGAAGATGGGGGAAAACTCCTCAAAGAAGACGGAGGTGGAATTGTATTAACAAGATTACATACAATTGTTGCTTCATTTGGAGCTTTTGTCCTAACAGGCATTAGTGTATTGCTTAAGAAAGCATTATCAATGGCAGTAACATCAGGAACATTTATCTTAACTGGAATTGACACCATATTTAGTAAAATGTTCAATATGACTGTTACTGCTGGAGATTTTGTTTTAACAGGAATTGACATTGTTATTTCAAAAGTAATCAATATGGTTGTTTCTGTTGGAGAGTTTGCATTGAATGGAATAGATGTTGCTTTTAACAGATTATTTAATATGACTGTAAGTGTCGGAGAGTTTATTCTTACTGGGGTGGACACAGTTTTCACAAAAGCATTAAACATTATAACAACCACAGGAGAGTTCATCTTGACAGGAATAGACATTTCTTTCATAAAGGCATTAAACATAATTGTTTCTTCAGGAGAATTCATATTGACAGGGATAGATACTGCTTTCATAAAAGCACTTAATATGGTTGTCACTACAGGCGAGTTTATCTTAACAGGAATGGAAGCACTTTTTAATAGAGGATATACAATTGCTGTAGATGTTGGAGAGTTTATCTTAACAGGAATAGACACAATTTTCACAAAAGCACTTAATATGATTACTTCTGTTGGAGAGTTTACACTAACAGGAATTGATACTGCATTAACAAAGGCACTCAATATGATTGTAAACACAGGAGAGTTTATTTTAACAGGCATTGATACCGCATTTACAAAGGCATTAAACATAATTGTTTACGCAGGAGAGTTTACCTTAACTGGTATTGATATTACATTCACAAAAGGACTTAATATGATTGTTTCTACGGGTGAGTTTATTCTTACAAGCATAGACACAACCTTTACAAAAGCATTACATCTTGCTGTGAGTGTAGGAAGTTTTACATTAACTGGAATTAGTGCCTTATTAACAAGAGGATATACGATTGTAGTAATCACTGGAAAGTTTATATTGGCAGGATTAAACTCAGGATTGGCTGCAAAGTTTGGAAAATATGTAGTTCCTTTTGTTAGAACAAAAAATAATAAACCAATAATTTCTAAAATAAGAGATATTTAATATGGCAGATACAAAAATAAGTGAATTAACAGAGTTAGAGTCTTTGCCAACAGATGACGATGTTGTTGCTATTGTCAATGATAGTTCTACTAAAAAGTGGAAACTATTGACTTGGCTAAAAACAGCTTTTCTTAAAGTTGACCAAACAACACCACAAACAATAACAGGAGGCATTCCTTTATTAGACGCAAGTAATGAAGATTTCACAGACCAAGACGAAATAGTAAACAAAAGGTATGTAGATAGTGCTTTAGTAACGGTAGGAACAAGATTTTATATGCTTGACGCAGCTGACGGAGATGTGGCAGCATA
>Ga0207997_1001538_pt1 | contig 11855 bp, 19 predicted proteins | sample AntAceMetag02UKN_FD_184777 | JGI IMG/M metagenome (GOLD analysis project Ga0207997, IMG submission 184777) | Saline lake microbial communities from Ace Lake, Antarctica - Antarctic Ace Lake Metagenome 02UKN (SPAdes) (version 2) | ecosystem: Environmental > Aquatic > Non-marine Saline and...
TGTCGCTGTTTTATCTAAAGTTATTTCTGACGGTGCTGAGCGCGCTGAGCGTAAGCGTGAACGCAAGTCCCGCGAGGAGTATGCAGGGATTGGTCACGACGATACCGGAAACGGTACTGTTGTGGCGCAACACTTCCATGACCTGTTCGACAATTCATAACATGGAATAGCGCACTCGTTATTCCACATTAAACCGCCACCTTCGGGTGGCTTTTCTATTGAGAGGACGCACATGTACACAATCACATTCTGGAAAGACGCAGCCGAGCGAGCAATCCGAACCGCAGCACAAGCACTCCTCGCCCTGTGGGCCACAGACATCTCTGGTGTCCTCGAAGTGGATTGGACGCAGGCCGGATCTGTGGCTGCCCTCGCGGCAGTGACGAGTGTCCTGATGTCTATTGCTGCCACTGGCCGTGGCAACCCTGAATCCGCATCCTCAGTAAAGGAGTAGACAGTGAGAGTAAGCACTAAGCGACTCGCATACAAACTTAAACAGTACAAAGTTAAAACAAAGTACATTAAAGGCTGGGACAGCAAACGTATAGATCCCTACAATGGTAAGTCAAACTTTTGGGGTGTCATGCTCCATCACACTGCGGGAACAAACTCGCTAGGTTGGGTGGTTACCGGCAACCCGTACGCACCTGTACGTGCCTGCCATTTTCTTGTTGACCGTGACGGTAAAGTAAACGTCGTGTCTGGTGTTGGCGCATATCATGCTGGTCGTGGTGGCCCGTGGAAGTTCCCTAAAGGACCGCGTATCCCAAAAGATCAGGGTAATCAGCACACTTACGGTATTGAGATTGAGTCTTTGGGTAAGTCTGCCAAGATTGACGGTTCCACTAAGGGCATGACCCTTGAGCAGGTGATTAGTACCGCTGTACTCAACGCAGCATTAACGAATGCGATCCGATGGTCGTGGCGTTCTCGTGGCGTGTACCGGATTATCCGTCACCGTGATTGGACTCCACGCAAGTCTGACGTGAAGCAGGATCTTGATTGGTGGCGTGCGGTTACTATGATCGCTAAGAAGAATAAGGGAAACATGGCTAAGACTCGCGTTCAGATCACGGCTTTCGTTGAGGCTCACCCGAAAGGTAAACTGTGACAGACTGTGACGTTAAGTGTGACCAGTGCTCGTGTAAACAGTGCGGTTGATTTCTATTAGAATTGGGGTTACCTCGTGGCAGTAGACTACACGGAAGAAGTAGTGGTTCCTCTTGGTGCAGGTATTGAGGCGGTAACAGGTGGCGGAACGTACGCTCCAGCATCAATGGCTTGGGACTGCAGTATTGGTGGGTTAAACTTCCTGTATGCAACAAGTGCCACGTACCCTATGCGTCGTGAAACAAGTAAGTTCCGTAAGGAACGTATTGACACGGAACGTAACCCCGGCGAGCAGTCTTTGGACTCTGGCTTGTGGATCAGGTCGCAGGCCTCGTGGCATTATGGTGCAGGGTTGTCTTCCGCTGAACCGTTAGAGGTTGCCTCTGCTGAGGCAGCATTCCGTTACTACAAGAGTGGCGGGGTTAACCCGTGGACTCCGGGTCAGTTGACGTTGTTGAACAAGACTGAGCAGGTTTTGGCTGACGCTATAACGACACAGCACACTATTGGTGTGGGTACTGGTGTCCTACACGCCTCGGATACTGCCTTGAAGCATGTTGCTAATAATGATACTGCTACCACGATTACGTGGGGTGGTTCAGGTGTCATTAACGCTATTACTTCTACTGGTCAGTACTGGTTGGCTTGTGACACGGTGGGTATCTATAAGGGTGAACTGCCTACTGGTGCTGGTGCGAAGATTTACGATAAGGACAACACGGTCACTTCGAGTGTTGCCCGTTGGGTTAAGTCTCGCCTCATGTATGCTGAAAACAATAATTTGTACGAGATCACGGATCTGGCTCCCGGTTCTCCTAGCCTTCCTTCGGTTCATTACGAACATAAAGACCCTGACTGGGTGTGGACGGACTTCGCTGAAGGACCAACAGCCATCTACGTGTCGGGTCATAGTGGCGAACTGTCTGCAGTTTACCGTATCACGGTGACGGTGACGGATGCCACGGTTACTTTGAGTCAACCTGCAGTGATCGCGGAGATGCCTCGCAGCGAGCAAGTGTTGTCCATGTACTCGTATCTTGGATCGTTCCTTATCTTTGGTACTACTGCTGGTTGCCGGATCGCTTCTATCCAGTCTGATGGAACTATTGTTATGGGTCCATTGTTGTGGGATGGGACTATTGTTGATGATGCGGTTGCTCTTGGCAGTTACGTGTATGTGACTGTTCGTGATAAGGGTGAGGCTGGGGACAATGTGCAGCGTGCAGGTTTGTACCGCATCAACCTTGGTCAGACTATTGGTGATGCTAGTTTAGCGTTCGCTTACGCACCTGACCTTGCGGTTCCTTCGGGTACTACTGGTGGTGCCACTAACGTCACGGTTTCTAATGACTTGTTGTGGTTTAGTGTTACGGGTAGTGGCGTGTACCGGCAGATGAGTGACTATCTTGTTGATGGTTGGGTTCAGACGGGTCGTATTCGTCTTGGAACTATGGAGAAGAAGGCTTGGCGTGATCTTCGGATTATTGGGCAGATTGGTATGGATGGGACGATTGAGGGTTATGCGTCTGTGAGTGGGCTTAACGCCCCTTCGACGTGGGATAAGATCATTACTGTTGATACTTCTAATCCTGATTTGCAGGGGAAACTTAATACTGCGGCACCTAACCCCGCGCCTGATTTGCATTTGGCTTTCCGTTTGACTTCTAACTTGGCGTGTACTTGTCCTGCTCCTATGATTGGTTATCAGGTTCGTGCGTTGCCTTCGCCTAGGCGTAACGAGTTGATTCAGATCCCGGTTATGATGTTTGATTGGGAGACTGATAAGACTGGTGTTAAGTTTGGTCAGCCGGGTGGTGCGTGGCTACGTTACCAGTCGTTGAAGGACATGGAGATTACGGGTGCGACGATCCTGTATAAGGATCATACTACTGGTGAGAGTGTTGAAGTGTATGTGGAAGAGACTGCTTACATTCGGAATACTCCTCCGTCGAACGGTCTGAATCGTTCCGGTAATGGTGGTGTAGCAACCGTTCTACTACGCACCGTGTAAACGTTTACATCTAGTTGAAAAGAGTCACCCTCAGCCTTCGGGTTGGGGGTGCTTTTTTTATGCCCTGAGGGCGTTTAGAAGTGGGCACTAGAGGGCTGTTTAATCGAGGACACAGCCATTCTAAGGGGTTTTTAGGAGGGACTGGTACTTGGGGTACCAAACCCTTAAACTAACCCCTCTATCTGTGTTCCCTTTTAGGGAACCTGTAGCAGGCCCTTAAGGCCTGCCCCTCGTAACCTCCGCTTCGCTCCGGTTACTCAGGTAACGTAACTCACTTCGTTCGTAGTATAATACTAACCTGCAGGCTAACGTAAGCCATTCGGTATGTGATCTACATCACACACACCTACGGCGTGTCTGACTCCCACAAGAACCCCACCTAGTGTACCATTCCACCTATGGAGAAACAGTTAACAATCACGGAAGTCCCGGTAGATCTCACCGATCTACCCTACCTAAGTTACTCATCATTCACCAAATACTTAGCCTGCGGGGAACTATACCGCCTCACCAAAATCATAGGCGTAGAAACCAACGACTCAGCATGGTACTTCACCGGAGGTTCAGCAGTACACGCAGCCAGTGAAGCAATAGACTGGATGCTACTCAAAGACAAAGAGGGAGCATCCGCATGAGTGCAAGAGCATACCAAGCAGGCTTAGACGAGTTCCACCGTTACTTCGACGAAGACGTAGCAAGCAAACCGGCAGGCACAGTGTTCCGTGCAGGTGGACGCAAAACAACCAAGTTCCCGAACAAAGAAGATGACACTTGGTGGAAAGCAAAAGGACCAGAGTTCGTACACAACTGGTACAACTTCCGCATGACCAACCCACACCTAGACATTTGGACAACACCCGACGGTACACCCGGTATTGAACTACAGGTGGCAGTACAAATACCCGGAGATGTGATCCTTAAAGGATTCATTGACAGAGTAATGGTTGACGGCAACACAGGTAAAACAATCATCATAGACCTGAAGACAGGTCAGCCACCCAAGAGTGGCCTACAGTTAGCAGTCTACAGGTTAGCGATGCTAGAACAATACGGAGAAGCACCTGAGTATGGGTCGTATTGGATGGCTCGCACCGGAGTGTTAGATAACATCTATCAACTTGACCAGTACTCACCCAAAATGGTGAGCCGGTGGTTAAGAGACACGAAGAAGATGATTGACGCTGGGATATTCATTCCCAACACAACAAACTGGTGCAGTACGTGTGAAGCGAAAGACTCGTGCTACACTCAGGGCAATATGCAGTACGCCCCCGACTTCGAGTCGGACCTAACCGAAGGAGCATCACATGCATGAAGAACCACGTCACAAGTTGACGGTTAAGATAGTTGACAGTTTGCGAACCATTCAAGGCTACTCAATGGAGGAATACAAAGAGGCCCGTCAAGAACTCATTGATGACCTTGAAGGTGACCTTGAAGCGATCCAACTCGCTAAGGCCGTCGGTAATGCTGCACCCCTAGCACCCTTCCATGAGGCTTCACCTACGCCACCCGCAGCAGCGACACCAGCAGCACCTGACGCTAACCCGTTCGCTTCAGCGACAGTACCTAACTGCGCCCACGGGCCGATGACAGCACGTAGTGGCACTAGTGCCAAGGGTCCATGGAAAGCATGGATGTGCCCGACAGCGAAGGGGACACCGGGTCAATGCGCCCCCAACTTCCTGAACCGTGGCACACCAGAGTTCAACAATTTCCCCGGCTAACCCTCCTTCTAGTCGGGTTGTGTCTCCTGAGCACGAGTGGAAACTGCTCTCTTTTAATCCTTGGAAGGAGGACTTATGAGATCTTTAGACAGAGCAATCAGGTCAGTGGGCATACCTTTGCTTTTTGCTTGGTAACAAAAAAGTTCTAGCGAGTTCTTCATTCTTTCGCTGATCCTTTTGCTGGTGTTCGCTAACGCTGTCATTCTTAATTGAATGTCAGACTCCCCATCTATAATGTCGAACATGTTAGCAATCGTGTCACGCATGGCTGACTCTTTGACATAAGACATGAGATCATGGTACTATAGAGTCACAACAAAACAACAAGGAGCGCACATGTTAAACGAAAAACAATACGAACAACTATTAAAACCCCTCAACCCAAACCGAGTAGCAAAGCGTAAAGGTGGCGGAGGAAAACAACTCTCCTACCTAGAAGCGTGGGAAGTAAAAGCCCACCTAATCCGTATATTCGGATTTCTTGGCTGGGAATGGGAAGTCGCAGAAGCCGTACTAGCCTTCGAAGAATTAACCGACGGTAAGTGGAGCGTAGGATACAAAGTTGTAGGAACATTGACCATAAAAATTTACAGTGAAGACAGATACGGCTATCGAACTGCACAGTACGCTGAAGCAGCCATAGGATTCGCAACCCTTGGATCACGCGGAGAAGCACACGACATGGCAATCAAAACCGCTGAGTCAGACGCACTCAAACGAGCAGCAATAAACCTAGGCACACAATTTGGTCTATCCCTGTACGACAACGGATCAACCAAAGACGTAATCGGACGCACACTAGACCGACGGGGATCCTGTGACTGATATATCGGAGGCTCCCCCTATCGAAATAGTTTCTGACAGCGAGGGTGCTGATGTTTGGATCGCTCTAATGAAGGATGCGGTATCAGCGAATGACATACCAACGTTGCTTGATATTAAGAAAGACATGAAAGAGAAAGAAGTTCTTGAGAACCTTTATCAAGGTGGGACACTCTCTAAATGGCACGACAAGGCCGTTGTGTCGGCAGGGAAGGTTCCTCCTTCTAGTCGGGTTGTGTCTCCTGAGCACGAGTGGAAACTGCTCTCTTTTAATCCTTGGAAGGAGGACTTATGAGATCTTTAGACAGAGCAATCAACAACGTTAAACGTGGTGGCATGGCTATACCAATGCCATTCAAAGCATGGAGCGACAAGTCCATATCCATTAGGCGTGGTGAAGTATCCATGATTGCTGGCCCACCGGGGTCAGGTAAGTCCACCCTCGCCTTGGCTATCGCCCTACGTTCAGGTGTACCCACCCTGTACACCAGTGCCGATTCACATGAGACAACAATGGCTATCCGTTCACTAGCCATGTCCACAGGACAACCACAGTCACTCATGGAAGACGCTATGGTAGACAACACTGAGTGGGCAACGAAGATGCTGGAAGACAACGTGTCCCACATTAAGTGGAACTTCGACGCTAGCCCCACGTTGAAAGATCTTGACGAAGAGATAGAAGTGTACCTTGAAACGCAAGGATGCTACCCCGAACTGATCGTTATTGATAATGCTGTTGACGTGTCCTTCAGTGACGGTGACGAGTTCTCATCCCTACGCACGTTGATGAAAGAAGTAAAGCAGTGGGCTCGTGAAACGAACGCAGCCATCCTAGTGCTACACCACACTAGTGAGGCGGTACCCGGCTACCCGTGCCCGCCACGTAGTGCGTTGCATGGAAAGATTTCACAGACACCAAGCCTAGTGGTAACGATTTCGTCTGAGGCTGAAGGCCTCATGGCTGCCTGTGCAGTGAAGAACCGTTACGGTCCTGCCTCTCCGGGTGGTACGGATGCGGTGTGGCTCAACTACAACCCTGAGTGCATGCAACTCGTGGACGTAGCATGAGTGCAGCCAACAAGCGTAAAGGCTCACTATACGAGTCCGCCTTAGAAGACTACTACAATAATGAAGGCTTCAAGGCTAGACGTTTACCCCGTGCCGGGGCTAAAGACATCGGTGACCTAGCCATAGAGTTCGATGACATCGTGATCGTCGTTGAAGCGAAGGACGTGAAGGCTAACGCCTACCATGAATGGTTAAGGCAGGCTGAAGTGGAGGCTGAACATTATGCTGACAAATATAAAACAGACTCCATCGGCGTGGTGGCTCGCAAAAACCGTCGCCATAGTGTAGGCTCTAGCCATATAACAATGACGAATGAGACTTTCATTTCGTTACTACGGCTAATAAGGAGAACATGATGGGTAAGTTAAAAGATTTGCTGCTATCAAATGACACAGTGGAAAGCATCGAAGATGAGGAAAACTGAGACAGAGATACCAAAGTTTTCCATATGGCCTGTGCTGGAACACTACGGATGGGAACTACCCGCACCTAGGGGTGGCTTCCAATCAGTTAAGTGTTCCAAGCATGGGGACACGCACAACAGTGCCAGTGTGAGCGAGGAAAGTAACTACGTTTTCTGTCACGCATGTGGCTTCAAAGGTGACGCGATAGATGTAGTGATGGCGTACGAAGGGGTAGGTTTTAAGGATGCAGTCAGAAAGTGTGAACAAATTGCTGGAGGAGAAACACCAAGTGGAGGGAACCGTTCAGGTGGCAGAGACAAGCGTAATGGAAGATCTTACAAACCCCCAAGGCTTAGAAGGTGACTGCGTTGAATGGGACGGTCACTTCTACCAAGATGGTAGGCCACGCAAGTACCTACCCGGTGGGCGTGACGTGATAGCGACACGCTGGCTGTTTACACAACGCAACGGTCTACTCAATGAAGACATTAAAGGACAATGGGTGATACCAGCATGCGAGAATAAACAGTGCGTCAACGCACAACACCTATACTTAACAACGAACAAGCCGTACCATTTCAAGAGTGGCGAGAAGAATTCTAACTCGAAACTCACCGAAGAGGACATCATGCAGATACGCCAAGAGTACCGTCGCTCATCCAGTAAGGGCGTGAACCATGACGGTAACGGTCCAGAACTAATGAAACGCTACGGCATTACCGCCACTCACCTGTCCAAGATAGTACTACGGAAGACGTGGGCACATGTTATCTAACGACGCAAGGCTAGCCCTAGAGATAGCCACAGAAACGTACTCCAACCAGATAGATGAAGCAGGACCGTACCTCACTGCCCGTGGAATCACGAAGGAAGCAGCAGCCAAGCACAGGCTAGGTTTCGTATCCCACCCCATGATAGGGCATGAGGACATGATAGGCCGTCTAAGCATCCCCTACGTGACCCCTAGTGGGGTCGTAGAGATGCGCTTCAGGTCTATTGACGCGAACACTAACCCCAAGTACTTGAGTCGGGTAGGTGCCAAGTCCCACATGTATAACGTGAACGCTTTCGCTGAACGTAGCGACTTCATCGCCATATGTGAAGGGGAGATGGATGCCATCGTTGCGTCAACGATCTGTGGCATACCAGCAGTAGGTGTACCCGGTGCACAAACGTGGCAGGCATCATACCGTAGGGCGTTTCAAGACTACCGCAAAGTGTTCATCCTTGCTGACGGTGACGCTGCAGGTCAAGAGTTAGCCAAGAAGATAGTGCAAGCAATAGATGTGGCTGTCGTGGTCACCATGCCGGAAGGGAAAGACGTGAACGACATTGTTATGGAAGAAGGGCCGGACGGTTTGCGAGAAAGGATCGGATTGTAATGGGATGGTTACTGTTTACACTAGCAATGGTAGGCTTCGTGGCGTTAGGGTTCCTACTGGATCGTGTCGCTGTACGGGTGACACTATGGAATGAGGATCGTAAGATCCACAAGATCCTAGCGGATGAGGTTGTGCAGAAGTTTCGACTAGAAAGGCTTAGGCGCAACGGAGAGGACCCACTATGAGAAAGAGTGAGTACAAGAAGAAACTTGGAGTAGCGGAAGGCATTGACCACTGGTACGATTACAACAGCATCAAGGACACCTTGACTTTGGAGAAATGTAAAGATCAACTACACAGCGAGATCGGTGCACGTCTAGTGGTAGAGGACATGGTTCGTGACCTACTCAAGCAGTTAGCAGACAAACCTGAAGCAAAGTTCAAGGTTGGGGATCGGGTGACACATCGGGATGGTTCGATTGGTGTTGTCAAGTTCGTTAATCTATTTGAACATGCGACTTCCTTCGATGTGCGGTGGCACACACCGATGGATATAGGTGGGACGCACCCCGGAAAAAATCTCACTCTCTACATCCCACCTACCCCCGCCGAACTGATTCCTACCCTGAAAGAGCATGAGTGGGTGCGAGGTACGTACAAAACAGGGACGGTATTTGGCCCTTACACTGTTTACTACAACGAGATTGGCGCAAAGATGGCTGGGGACAATTATTTGGTTCATTGGGATACCGGAAAGACTTTGGATGAGTTAGCCACCCTTGAACGCTGCGACCCACCGGAGGAATGTTTTTACTGAGATGCCTGACTTGTGGAGTGCAGAAGGGTTTGCTATACAAAACGGGAAACCTTTCACGCTTACACCAAAAAGCAAAGGGAAAGGAAACAACATGATCAAGTTGCCGCGTTACAGAATGACCAACAACCTTGGCGAATTGGACAACGACAACGGCAGTTGGATTAAGTACGAGGATCACGTCGTGGCTGTCAACGCTGCTGTTGAGGCTGAGCGTGTGCGGTGTTTGGACATCGTTGAAAACATTCATGGTGTCTCTGTGGTGCGGGATGGGTACAGGTGGTTAGAACCTCGTGGTGAATTAGTAAGCAGATCACGCGTTGAAACCGCGATCAGATGGGTGAAGGTGAAGTGGCATCATTCGGACGGCGTAGTGAGGGAACAATCGAGTCGGAGGGAAGATCCACTATGACCGACATGCAACTGTTTAGTGCCGATGCTAGGGCAATATATAAATACATGGAAGACGTACTCATCAGTAAACAGTTAGACTACGGCCCCGGTAACATTAACAACGCGCCCGGTGGCCAACTCAACGGTTTACTGGTTCGCATGAACGACAAAATGGAACGACTCAAGCACCTGAATTACCATGCGGAAGGTGAACCACAAAACGAATCAATAGACGACAGTCTGCTAGACATAGCAAACTATGCTGTTATCGCTATGATGGTGAGGGCTGAGACATGGCCGACAAACATTTCGTGACATTAAGAAACTACCGTGTGTGTACCGAATGCAAAAACGGTTTCGTTCCTTCGGACCCACCATCCGTTTACACGTGCATGACGTGCCGTTCATTGGCTCCTTGTGCCTGACACGGTACGTAAGTGTGGTTACTGCATGACGCAGTACCATGACAACTGCCGGAAGGTAATAGTGTACTTCGATAAGACATGGACATGTGAATGTTTACACGACGAGGGAGACACCGAATGAAACGTGTTATCAAGAAATATAACCGACCCGGATTCACGATGCACACGCTAGATGTTTGGCGGTTCAGTTTCAGTTTTACTGTTCGTGGGAAAAACTTTCATCAAGCAATCCTCAACGATCAACACAAGGTGGGATAATGAAACGCATAGTAGTGATCTCTGATCTTCAAGTTCCATACCATGATGAGGCCGCAGTCGCAGCCGTAGCGCAAATGATTAACGACATCAAAACAAAGAACGACACAGTAGTGACAGTAGGTGACGAGCAGGATTTTCAAACCATGAGCAAATGGGCTGAAGGTACAGCCCTAGAATTTGAAGGGACCATAGCCCGCGACCGTGACGCAACCGTACAAGTATTCAAAGACCTACAAGTAGACCACACGATCCGCAGCAATCACACCGACCGCCTCTACCAGCAGGTCATGCGTCGCATGCCCGGACTATCCGGCCTACCAGAGTTAGAGATAGAAAACTTTTGGAGACTACCCGAACTAGGTATCACCCACCACCGTCAAGCGTACGAGGTTGCACCCGGTTGGCTAGCACTACACGGTGACGAAGCGGGCATGTCACAAAACGCTGGCACTACCGCTGCAGGCCTCGTCAAAAAGACAGGCATGAACGTAGTATGCGGGCACACACACAGGCTTGGCCTCGTCCCATACACGACAGGTATCTACGGGCAGCGCATGAAAACCCTGTTCGGTATGGAAGCAGGCAACCTTATGGACCCAGTGAAGGTGAGTTACACGAAGACATTCAACTGGCAGCAAGGCCTCGCCATGCTGTACGTAGACGGTGACGTTGTTACCCCGACACCCATCCCGATAGTAAACAAATCATTCGTAGTGGAAGGTGACATGTATTCATGGTAATGAACGATTTTCTCCCGAAAGAATACGAGTTGGCTCGACAAGGTGCGAACCTAGCAACAGGTGCGTCCCGTAGTAGCAGCCTCGTGGAGAAGGCTGACCTGATCGCTGAAGCGTACATGTGGATGGTGACGCATGAGAAGAAAGTTTTAGAGTGGCGTGAGAAAGGGAAGTTGGGGCAGAACATGCTCCGCTTGTCGTGTAAACGGGCAGCCCTGAAGATCATTGCTAAGGAACGTAAACGCATAACGGGTGCAGAGTACTCAGACTTCTGCTTCTACAACCCGCGAATGATACGCGAGTTGATGCCTAGCATCTTCGATACGGAAGACTGGAGCGGTGGTGCTGGGGCTATGAGCAATGAGCCCAAGAGTCAAGCAGCACCAGCCGAAGGCAACAGCAGGCTAGCCATGATAGTGGACGTGCGTGGTGCGTACCATCATCAGCCTACACAGACGCAGCACTTCCTGAAGCGAATGTACGACAATCCTGCGGCAGACGTGCAAGATGTTATCGCGGAAGAAGAAGGCGTGTCGGTGAGAACTATTCAACGACGTGACCAGCGTTACATGGAGTTCATGGTTGCTTTCCTTGGTGGAGATAACCCTTGGGAGAGGGTTGATTAGTTTTAGGCAAAAAAAAAGGGGGCACCGTTTACACGGTGCCCCTCTCTTGTGTCATCAAATCCCCTTAATGACTTTCCTTGCACCCCACGTGTCCGCACCCGGTGTGGGTGCAGGCAGTGTGGTTATCGCCTTGTT
>Ga0207997_1001539_pt1 | contig 11840 bp, 19 predicted proteins | sample AntAceMetag02UKN_FD_184777 | JGI IMG/M metagenome (GOLD analysis project Ga0207997, IMG submission 184777) | Saline lake microbial communities from Ace Lake, Antarctica - Antarctic Ace Lake Metagenome 02UKN (SPAdes) (version 2) | ecosystem: Environmental > Aquatic > Non-marine Saline and...
TCCCTCAATTGAAATCAACCCATCTTCAAAAGCTATTTGCACAACTTCCAAATACTCTTCCAACATCACAAACCTTCTTCGCTTAATTGCAGGAGATAACTCTCCACAACCAGCCATTTTCAATTCATTCAACCTCTCTTATTATTACACTGTCTTCAAAATCGTTTTCAATCGTAGAAGTTAATCTAACCGAACTGCAACGATACACATTTACATCCTTGAACTCTTTCAAAACAACGCAGTCTGGTTGAAAGTGCTTGGATAAAACAATTCCTTCACCAAACTCTCTTTGCCAAGAAGAATGAAACCTTGACTCTGTTGAACCACCATAAAACACAACCCAATGACCAAAATCCCAATCGTTTTGAACAAAGCCATCCCCACTCTCAGCAATAGCAAACTTTACTGCTTCAGTTTGATCAATCGTTGGCATAAAATAAAGCAAAGAAATACACTCAGACAAAATGAAAAGCAAAGCAACGTAATACGCCCATTTTTGAAGCTTTGGAGAAAGACTCGAAACAAACTTCATTAAACCAATCGCCAAAAATGGTGCAACCAAAAAAATAAACTTGGCCTTCCACATTCCAAGCAACAAAAAGAAAATAATTTGTGGCAGTAATACTCTATATGTTTTAAGCAATCCAAAGTACCCAAACAAAATGGATCGAAACGAAGCACCAAAAATATTTTCTTGAACTGTCCAATCCGGAACTAAAACCGCAATAATCGGAACGATCTTCCAAACAATTAAGATTGCTGCAAAGATTCCAATAATCCAAGAACTTAAACCGAGTCCGATTGCGTAAAAAATTGTTCCTTCCCAAATCAATCCAGCTATAATTAAGAAGAATATTGCAATGAAGTGATCAAACTTTTTCTTTTTAAAGAAGAAAAATGTTGCAAGCAACAAGAATGGAACTGAAACCGCGTCATTTTCAAACTTTAAAAAAGTAAAAAAGAAATCTGGAATCAAGAAAACGAAAAATCCAGTTGTCCAACCATATTTTGTATTAAATAGGCTACCTATCCGAGCTAATAACAACACACTCACGAAACAGCATAAAAATAACACTAGCTTGGCTACTATTATATTGCAGGGAAGGATAGAAAATATCATTCCTGTTAGTGCTGTATCACTTTTAAACAATCCATTAGAACATATTTCGTTCATAAAGTAATAAGAGTCCGCTCCAACCAAGTCAACTCGACCAAAAATGTAAAATAAAAACGGAACAGCAGTAATCACCAACAAAATTAGTGCTTGAACCCAACGATTAGAAAAATCAATCTTGTTTTTTTCCAATTAAACCCACCAGTTTTTCTAAAACACTATTGACTTCTTTTTTTAACTCGGTTATTTCAGTTTTATTGTTCCACATAGTCTTTGCACAACCCAATCCAAACTTAATTGGTAATAAAAGAATTATGAAAAGCGTTGCAATAAACCAAGAATAAAGAATGAAAGTTGATTGAACATTATTTTTTCCTTCCAACAACGTATTCAATCCTTGTTCAAGGAATCCGTGATCGTTTAAAGGAATATAAACCGAAGCAATCAAAAAAATAGTTCCAGCAGTCATCACATAAAATATAAAAATACTAAATAATAATTTTAATAAAATAACCAATCTCATTCAATCACCTTCGATTCCATTAAATCTTTTCTTCTCTCAATAATTTGACGTAAATAAGAACTACGATTTCCTTTTTCACCCAAACCCATTTGCTGTAACTCTTGGTCAATTTCCTGAATTAACTTTCTAGGCATGGAAATAGAAACCGAAACAGTCCACTCCTTATCATCACGAAGCTTACGAGGCATTCACAACAACTCCAATCTTTTCTTGACTTTGGTTTCACCCAAGCAAGCAATGGTTATATTTTTAAGCAAATTATATTCGTGCCTTCTCTTTTCTCTAATGTGTTCACTGCCTTTTTCAAGTTTTGATAATTCATAAAAAGCCCAATTACCCAAATCCTTAACTAAAACCATTTTTTTTGGTGGATGAAAACCCATTGCATCTCTTTCGTTTTCTTCCAAAAATTCTTTAAACTGCCACATTTTAATCACCATTGTTCAATTCAATAGTATATTAAATATGCTGAACTCGTTTTAAACCTTCCGATTGCAACAAAAACTCTATTCAAGGTGTTCAACTGTTGCCCTCCAAATAGTCGATTAAATGAACAAAAAAAAGATTGCGTAAAACACAGTTTAAAGGCAATTTCACGCTTTGCCTTTCTTTAAAGTCAAATGAACATAACCCAAGCTAACAGGTCGAAGCTTTCCATCTTTTGATTTATATTTTACCATTTTTGAAATGTTCCGGATGGAAAGACTAGGATTTTCTTTTTTCAATTCCAAAATCTTGTCTGGAATTCCTTGTTCTTTCATCAAAGCAGATTGAGTAGCTCGACCAATTGGTTCATTCTTTTTTCTCTTTAAATCAAACTTTATTTTCATTCTTTCAGATCGGTGCTTGGACTCCTGTTTTGCAATCCAAGAAAAAATAGGCATCATTAATTCAAAATTGGGAGAAGTAGAATCAAGAAAGGATTCTTGCACTGACTTAAATTGCACTCCGTAAGAATGTAATCTTTCCAGTAAAGGAATTGTTTTGAATACTCCACCTCTTGAAAATCTATCAAAAGACCAAACAAGAAGGATATTAAACTTACCATTCTTTGCATCTTCAAGCATTTGATTAAACTGCTTGCGCTTATGGTCTTGTTTAAACGCACTTTCTTTTTCCAAATACTCTTTAACAATATACCATTGCTCTTCTTCTTCTATCTCGTTATGCCTCTTTACTTTCAATCGAAGCTTGTCAATTTGTTGTTCAACTGTTTGTTGAGCTGTTGAAACCCTTGCATAGATTGCTATCTTCAATCAAATCACTTAACCTTTAACTTTGAAACCTTTTCTTCTAGTTTTGTAACTCTGATTTGTAGGTTAATGAATGCTTGATCAAATCTTCTAATTAATGGTTTTATTTCGTGTTCTAGTTTGTAGGCCACTCCATATTCTGCTGTTGTAATCCCTCCTCCTAAAACATCTTTTTTTCCTTTTAGTATTCCTCTTGAAACGCTAGTTCTTGCTGTCATTTAATTTCAACTCCTTTCAATGGTTCAAAGAAACTCTTCAATGCTTTCTTGTTGTGTACACAAGCTCGACAATATCTTGAATCAAAGTCTCTGCATTCTTTTTCATACTCACATTCTACAAATTTAAACACCATTTAATTCACCTCAGTTTATAGTTTGAATTCTTTTTTGCGTTCTTTAAAATTATTCTGCGACATTTTTTGCACGCAAACTTTCTAGTTGGCCTTCCAACCAAGTTTTTGTCAACATTTGACGCATACTTCCATAGTTTTTCACATTCTTTTCCACAAATGGGACATTCAACCATTTTCTTCGCCTCTTTTCAATCGTTTTGTGCAACTCACTTAATTATTTTCCTTGTCTAACTCCTTTAGCTTTCATTTTTGGCAATTGTCGAACATCTATAAATCAATACACTTGCTTTCCTCATCATGTGACAAATTATTCACTCAACATCTAACTCCCAAGTTTGAACAGTTCGAGTGCTTCGCTTAACCTTCTTAGCTATCTCCTTCCAAGTAGCTCCTAATTCTCGCATTGTTCCTGCAATAATTTTTAGTTTCTCTTGTTCGTCTATCTTATTTGCATCCTTACCTTTTGTTTTGTCCGCGTTTAAATCTTCATGCCACTTCTTTATCTTTGTCTCAATAAAACAATCCTTTTTGTTTTCGTAAATCTTTAGTAATGGTTCGCTTGGTTTAGGTAACCAGATTCGCATACACTTCCGAAGCTTTCCGTCTTCGCCTTTAATGATTGGTCTTGGTTTCATTACTTCGCCTTTGTCTCTATGAGGATAAGCCCAATAAAAACTTGCACAAGACATCTTTCTTTTCTTGTCAATTTTTGTCATGTGCATTATTCCGGTAATTCCGATTCCACGCAAGTTTTTATCTAATTGGTGCAGGTACGGAGCGCAGTAAAAAACAATCAAACCGCGCTTTCGGTAAACAGTTGAAACAAAACTCATTCGCTTATTGGTTTTTGACAAAGAAGAGCGTGAGTCCGCAGCATCTTCAGAGCCAGCAATTTCATCAAAGACAATGCAAGAACCACGTTTTAGTTTTCCGTACTTGTCTCCTTTGTCTAACAAGCAAAGAAAGTCTTCTACGGAAAAAACTATTCTGTCCACTGAAAATTTTGGATCTAGCATTTCAGCCATTGCCATTGAAGCATAAGTTTTTCCCATTCCAACATCGCCTAAAATAATGAATGTTCCGTTTCGGTTATAGGAATAAACATTGTTCCAAGCTCTGCGTAAATAAAACCGTTTTTTTACTTCTGGCGGCATTGCTTTAACCACTACTTTTCATCCTCTTCTAATCCGTCTTCATAGGTTGGATATGGTTTGATTCCGTATTGGTCAAATGTTTCAATTATTTCCCTTAACCATTCTTGTAATGCTTCCAAGTATTTTTTTTGTGTTAAACAATTTCCTTGCAAGTCTTTTACGGAAAGTTCTGGTTTTACAATCTTTTTGTCTGCGTTAGTGAACACATCCAATGCTCCAATCATCATTTCAACATTCATTAAATTGAATTGAGTGTCAAGCACACTTCTTTGAATTACTGTTCCAACCTTTTCCAGTATTCTATCTGCTTGTCTTAATAGCATTGTTTGATATGTCCACGTTTCTGCTCTAATTGATTCTGGAGAAATTATTCCTGATCCCAATTAAATCACCGTGTCAAAACCTTGTCTACATACATACTTTTTGAACTGTCCAAGAACGGTTTTTTCTTGAATAATTCAGTGTTAACAAACCAGTTTAGAATGTCTGCTCTGTCAATATAACCCATGTTGTAAGCGTGGGTTAACATTAACTTAAAGGCTTTTGACGGTCTTTTTCTTTCAACTTTGAATTGAGTTTTAAGTGATGGATCTACTAATTCGATTGTTATTCTTCTTCCGTTTGATGTCATTTGTCTAACCTCCTTACTACCCTATTAAAACCGAACAAAACTATTGCTGATAATGCGGTTATATACACTAAAACTCCTTTTTCAAAATCTAATGCGTGTTCTGTTGAAAACACAAGCATTAACACAATAAATACATACGGAGCAAACTGGCAAACTATATCCAATATCTTTCCAAAAAAATCTTCTTGTGCCATTAACTACCACCTTCAGGCAATACAATATCTGTATCACTCGTTTTGTTCACAACCGCTCCAGCAGCCGCAGTTGTTCCTGCAACTGCTCCTTCTGCAATATTACTTGTTACAAAAGAACGCAGTTCAGTAACAGTGTCCATCATGCTTGGCAAAACTTGTGTTTGAATCATAAACGAATTAACCAAAGCAAAACCTGCTGCTGCTACTCCGAGAATTATTAAAATCAAAAACGCTTTGTCTCTAAAAGATTGATTGTATTTTCTTCTTTCAAGCATTTCTCCTTTTTGTTCAAAGTCCATGCACAAATTAGACAAGTCAACGTCTTGTTGAGTCATTGGATTTTCTTCAATTACATTAACTGTTTTGCCTTCAATTTTTGCTACTTCTCCTTTAATTTTGGCCATGTTAACATTTTTTGAATTTCCTTCCACTAAAACGTCAACCGGTAAACCATTGCATTTTAGTCGGTGGAAAGTTTTTACTACATAAGAAAAAACACTTTCTCCTTTTTTTCCCCAACTAAAAGTTCTATTAGCCACATCTAAACTGTAAGGCACAATATCAAGCGTTTGGTCTTGTTTAAAAATCAACGCTACTCTTCCTCTTTTTGTTAAATTCCTTAATGCAGGAAACTTTTGCAATAAAGCAAATATTAGCAATCCCATATTCTTTCCTCCTGTTTTTCTTCTTTTATTATTCCATCAAAAATCATATCTCTTCTCATTTGTCCAGCATAACTTTTTCTTAAATTCAAAAAGTTTGGAACAAAAATTAATCCAGCTAAACCAATTGGTAATCTGACCAGTAAAACCAAGTCTAATCCACCCATTAAAAACTTGCTTACAAAATAAGCAACACCAATTCCAATAATAAAAAAACCAATTGAAATAGCTTTTAATTCAGTGAATTCATCTCGAAACTCAGCGTTATCAAAAACACTGGGAACACCGTAAAGTTTTTGTTTCTTTTTCAAAAAAGGAAAACCCATTAGAAAATCCCCCATTTCTTTTTGCCTTCAGTGTCTTCTTTTCCAAATTGAGAAACCCATTGTTTTGACTTTGCTTCTTCAACGTGAATAGTTGACTTTGACAAAATTGCTCCACGAAAGTCTTTTGCTCTTGAAGGAACAACAATTGAATTAATTGTGTCAGCTAACCAGTTTGCTGCTGGTGCAAGTTCTTCAAACTTGTTGTATCTTTCAGCAAAGTTTTTTGTTTTATCCCAAGACTGATATAGTGCTTGAACTATTCTCATGTCATCTTGGTCTAAATTTGCTCTTGTAATATCTGGATTCATTGGTTCTTTGAATGGAGTTGGAACTAATTCAATTCTTACTCCAACCAACACTTCTTTTTCTACGTCTTTGCCTGTTTTTTCATCTTTTTCAATAACTGTTTTAAAAGTATAAATTGGTCTTTGAATGCAAGCATTGTCTGAATCCACTCCTAAAATATACTTTCCTAGTGCAACTTCGGACTCAACTATGTCTTTCAATTGCTCTGTTTCTCTATCTTCCATGCAACCACCTTTTAATCGTTTAATACTAATTGACCGCCTTTAATTATTGCAAGCCAAGTATCGTTTAAATCTTCAATTATTACTTTGTTTCCTGAACTAATGCTTAGTATTCCAGTGCTGTTAATTTGTAGTGTTCCACTATTTAAGTGAACGTCTTTTGGAGCATTGCACAAATTACTCAGTTCACAGTCTTCTGTTATTTCCCAATTTCCTGTTACTGGACAATCACAAACGTAAACATTTCCATCGCTTGCAACATAATAGTGAATACTCCATTCATGAGAATATGCTGGATCACTTGATGGATTCACATAATAGTGAATTATCCATTCTGTTGAATTTCCACTGGGTACTACTTCTGTTACTGAATAATAAATTGTCCATTCTTCTCCGTTTGATGCAAAACCATTACTAGCTAAAACTAAAACGAAAAGTCCAGCTAATAATAGTTTAAAATTCATTTTTATACAACCTTAACGTAGATTACTAATGGCATTCCTGCTGTTACCATTGAACCTGAAGCAGTCACGTAATCTGTTCCGTATTCTTTAAACCACTCATCTATTTTTTCTTGTGGTGGCTTTATTGGATGCAATGTAACATTGCATTTTGCTCCAATTTTGGCTTGTTCACTTATGGTAATTTTAACTGTTTTTTTTCTCGCCCAATCGTGTCCACAAGACTCTATTGTGCAAAACTCTTGGTAAGATGGTGGAGTTAAAAATACTGGTTCAATTGCTTCTGTTTCAATCCAATTACAGTTTGATTTCATTACATAGTTTACTCCTTGATATGTTTCTACTCCCCATCCTGTTTTGAAAAAGAATTCTATTGTTCCTTCTGTTCCTGCTTTTGCATTAATCCATTGTTCTGATGGATAAATTCCCCAACCAAATGTTCCAATGTATCTTCCATCGTATGCTTGATAGAATGGCAATCCATTCTTTTCAAACAAAGGATAGAATTCAGGTTGAAGATAGTATTCTCTTGTTATTTCACTGAAATCTGTTATTTTTCCAGTGCTTATTAGATAGTTTTTTGAACCAAAATCTTCTGGAATTTCAGGCAAGCTATCAAAGGTATTGTACCCATGTGCATCAAGGTAAACTGTGTATTTTTCTCTGTCCATTGAATACCTTTCTTCTAGTCTTTCACTTGCTGTTGGAATTCTTGTTCCTCCAGTAATTTCTTTTTCAACTGCTGTTTCTTGAATTATTACTGTTGTTTCTTTTGTTTCTAAAAAACTTTGGTTGACAAAAGCAAATAGAATGATGACACCGATTACGATGCCACCAGCTAAAAGCCAACCTTTGTGTTTATTATCTTCAAACCTTTCTCCCAATCCAATCACTCCTTTTAGTCAACAGCTCTGGATGTTATTCCAACTGTTTCTTCATGGTCTCCTACTGCTACTGCTGTTCCGTTTGCGTTAAAGTCTGCGGTCATACAAAAAGAAGCTGATGCTCCTGTTCCTAGACTGTAAAACTCTCCGTCTCCTGTTCCAACTTGTAAGCAAGTTGTATTAGTTACTGCTCCATCGGTTACGCTGCAAGTTTCTTCCCATCCAACACTAAATGGATCTAATCCACAAAAGTTGCCTCCTGTGTCTGCTTCAAATATTTTTAGGTTAACGTCTTCTCCTTGTGTATTTGTTGCGTTTATGTCAAGTTCTGATGTTGATGTTCCTGTTATGGTTATTGTGAAGTACGCTGTTGTGTTATCTTGACATTGGTTTGATTTTGCTGAATCGTCATACGGAATTACTTTCCATTGATTTCCATCAATCAGTGCATCTGATTCAACAAAGTATGCTGTTCCACCTGAACAGTTTGTGTTGTATGATATTGTGTGGTCGTAGCTTGCTGGTACACTCCAATAAACTGTGAAATTGCTTGAAGTTGCAGCAAATCCGCTTGTTGTGACTACTAGCATTAATAATGCGAGTAATCCTACTTTATATTTATTTTTCATTTTTAAAAACCTCCAAAGTTTTTTCTTAAGAAAATTCTCCTGCGTTGATGTCAACGCTTCTAACAACATTAAAGTCGCTTGGAGTGTAATTTGTAAAATTTAGCCATAGAAAGATGTTGGCGTCTTGTGTTCCGCTCGGAGTTATATCTGTGCATATTAGTTGTGAGGTTGTTGTGATTGTTGTTGCTCCTATTGAGTCTCCTGAGTTGCATCTTGCTTTGAGTGTTAGTCCTGTTGTTGGTGTTGCGTTTAAATCCATATTTAAATCGAATGTGTCTGCGTCTCCTGTGAAGTTAAATAATAAAAATGCTATTCCTGTTCCAACATTCTGTCCTTGACAGTTTATATCAATTGTGTCTAGTGGTGGTATTGTATCTGTGCTTTCTGCAAAGCATCTTTCACAGCTTGTTCCTGCATCTGTTGAACCTTGGTATTGAACACAATCTGTTGATGGGTATGATAAAGTAAAGTCGAATGTTTTTATTGGTGTTTCTTGGTTTCCAAGAGAAATCGAAGGATTGAGAGCGTTACCATAAATTACATTATCGTGATAAGCACCAGTGCCATATCCATATATTAAAATTGTTGCAACTGTTCCAGTATTTTTGACACTGACTCCACTAATGGATTCAATCATATTTGAACTACTGTCTAAAATAGTGAAACTATAAGTGCTTGCTCCATCGGTGTAAGAAACCTCAGAATAATACCAAGTTTGGTTACTTGGTATGGCAGACAAAAAAGATACACCAGATCCATCAGCATAAGCAAATCTTGCAACTGTTGCATAGTTTCCTTGAATTACATTAAAAAGCAGGGTATTTGAAGAATCATAAAAATATAATCTTGTTGAATTTTCTTGTCCTCCAAGTATCTGATTGTTATATTGCCATGAACCATAATTTGTATCTCCACTCCCAACTCGTGCAGTTACAAGTTCAGTGACTGTTCTAGCACTACCAATTGTTAAAGCATAAACACCTGTCTTTTTTATAGTTGTTTGAACAGATGCCGTATTTCCTGCGGTAAATCCGAAAGTTGGGTTGATGGTGTAATCTCCATCTTCAAATCTATCACATTGTCCTTTGCAAGTGTCTTTTTTTGGTTTGGAAGCGGTTGCGTTGTTGTAATAAATGTAAAATCTGTCGTTGTGAGTTCCTGCCGATAAATTTGCTGGTAGCTCAAAGAAAACATTGCAGTCGGTTTTTCCACTGTTACAATTGACAATACGATTTAAGTCAAGATCAAGAGTTTCGTCAACTACAATTACATCATTATAGTCAACGAGTTGGATTGTCCAACTACTCATATTTACTGTTTCTATCTTTAAAACATTCCATTTGTTATAGTCAATTGAATTAGTAAATTGAATTGATCTTTTTGCTTGCCAATCTGAGTTATACCATGTTGCGGAAACTGTTGTTAATAATAGCAATAACAAAAAAGAAATAAGTATCTTTTTCATCCAATCACCGTTGCTGTTCCGTTGTAGTCTATTGACATTTCACAGTTTGTTCCCAAACAAACTTTGTTTGTAATTAATGAATCTGACACACTAAAATTTCCATCTTCTCCAGAATTAATATAAGTTAGTTTTGCAATGCCAACATTATTTATTCCATCGGAAGCAATCAAATCTTCAAACTGACTTGTAACATTGGAATCTACATTTGCAATAAAATAAGAATTATTAGTTGTAGAACCTTCAACGTGCAAATGATTATACATTCCTCTAATATCTGCCCCTGCAACATTAACAAATACTCCAGTTGCAAGTGCTCCACCACCAGTTATATGAAGTGTATTATAAGTAAACTCTCCGTCTTGTGGTGATCCACCAACTCCAGCAGTTGCTGCTCCTATATAAAACCCTGCAATAATACTTGCATTTGGATCAATAATTTCTCCCACTGTTCTATCAATCTTTAATGTTGAAGTTCCTGTTCCAAAAGATACTCCTGTTACAAAAGCATTTCCTGAATTAGTAATATTTATTGCTGCTCTTCTTACTGTTATTTCTCCGTCATTGTCTTTCCATGTAATTGGTGCTTTTGCTACAAGTGCATTGCTTCCAGTGTGATTGTATTCAATTGTTCCTTCAACCACTTTCATTTTACTATCCATTTTAGTGTGAATACAAGATGGTTGAACCCCATTTGCATTGTAAGTAGTTGTCATGCTTGTATGACATTTTACTAAATTTAAACTTCCACCATTTCCTTGAACTGTGTGAACTAATGAAGTTGCTCCTGTTACTTCCATTTTAATTCTGTTTATTCTAAGACCAGTAAAAGCACCAAAATCAACAATGTTTGAATCAACAGTGCTAACTTTGACACTGTTTGGACTAACTCCCATTCCTCGAACTTCTTGGTTATTTGCAGTAAAATTAATTGTGTCATCAGTGTAAACTCCATGATAAACTAAAAACAATTCTCCACCAGCCGAATTAGCATTTAAAGCTGCTTGAATTGTGTCATAATCTCCACCAGACTTTGCAATAATTACTGCATTCCCAATGTTTACATCCGCGCCATCCGTTCCATCTGCTCCTTTTACTCCAGTATCAATTGACTTTTCAATAAACCCCATTGCGTTAAATGATTGATCTGCATTTAAATCGTCTTGAATTAATCTAACTGTTGTTTTATCAGTAATCCATTGCATTACAACTTTGTCACCAGTGTTTAAATCAGTGTGAGTTAAGTGTTCTAACCAAACATCAGCGTCTTTTTTATATAAATCTTCCACTACATAAGAACCTCTTATTTCCACTCCATTAACAATAATTCTCATTCCAACCATCGAAGTTGGATTTGCTGCACTATCCTCAAAACCAGCACCAAAAACTATTGTATAATGCCCATCTTCTGAAATTATTACTGTATTTGAATCTTCAAATGTTAAAAACTGCACATCACTTATCTCTGCATTGAAATCAACTGTTTGCCATTGACTTACTTCTGTCGCTTCTGTAACTCCAATATCTGTTGATAATCCATACATATGTGGATTGTTTAAATCAGTTGTAACCGAACCAGTATTCAAATAAATATTATTAAAATCACTTGAACCATAAGTAAAAGCATCAATGTTTCCATCAATATCTGTTTCGGTTGGAATGTGTGGC
>Ga0207997_1001540_pt1 | contig 11837 bp, 13 predicted proteins | sample AntAceMetag02UKN_FD_184777 | JGI IMG/M metagenome (GOLD analysis project Ga0207997, IMG submission 184777) | Saline lake microbial communities from Ace Lake, Antarctica - Antarctic Ace Lake Metagenome 02UKN (SPAdes) (version 2) | ecosystem: Environmental > Aquatic > Non-marine Saline and...
GACCGAGGATAAAGTCAATGGTAAATTCAAAGATGTAGTATTCACGGATACTTGCCATACTGCAGTTACGGGAATGAAAGACAGTATTACAACATTAGAGCGACATATGGATAAGCGCTTTGATGATATGGTTATTCTTATTAAGAATGGTGGTAAGTGAAGGACATAATAATAAAATAAGGGGAGTTAAAAATGGCTAATATTATACAGAAGATACTGGGTGGGGGCAAAGATCCAATGGTGGAGTATGTTAAGAGTGAGTTTACCAGGTATGAACAATTCCATTCTCCAAGGTTTAGTAAGGCGGAGAAAGTGTATGACTCTTGGACTAATAAAGCTCCTAAACGTTCCTTCTCCTGGCAGAATGCTGTCCATGTTCCTCTTATGGTTGAGGGTGAACAGACTATTACTCCCAGATTATTTACGGCTTTATTCCCCACTGATGCCCCGTTGGATGTTGTTGTAGAAGGTGATACTCCTGAAGAACAGGGTATTAGGATCAAGGGTTTACTACAGCATTTTTTTCGTGTAGCAGATGTTCAGGGTGAAGCACTCCCCATGCTCGGTCAGACTACTCTATTTGGTACAGGTTACATTGAAGGTGGAACTTGGTTAGTTAGGAAAGGGTGGCAGATAAGTGATAAGGGAGAGAGATATTATACTCCTATTGAGAGTCGTCCTGATGCCAAATTTATCAGTTTCTTTGAGATGTACCCGCATCCAGCTAAACTGCGTATGGATGACGGCCTGCCTCTCATACGTAGACGTTTCTGTGATGCTGAGTTCCTGAAGAACCTGAAGGATAATCCTAATTGGAATACTGATGATATTGATAAGGCATTAAATTCTAAGCCTACATTTGCTACTAAAGACTTAGGGAAGGCTTATCAAGTTAAGCCTTGGGATGAATATGAGATCGTTGAATACTATGGGCCGTGGGATGAGTCTTATGAGAATAATGGTAATGTTGTTACTAAGAAAGCAATACCGTACCATATAATTATGATTAACAGGCAGGTTAAGATTCGTGGGATACCTAATCCATACAATCATCAATTACCTCCGTTCTGTAAGACTAAGTTGTTCGTAGATGCTAAACCATCTTGGTTTGGTGTAGGCATAGGACAGATTGGTCAATCTACTCAGGAACGGGTTAATAAGATAGTTAACCAGAGATTAGACAACGTTGACTTAGTCTTAAATAAACAGGGGTGTTATAATGGGAATGACCCACTTATCAACACTAAGAAACTTGGTATCTCACAACCTGGTAAGTGGCACAAAGTATCAGATACTGTTACTTCTTTGCGTTGGATGGAAATACCTGATGTTACGCAGAGTTCATATAAGGAGGAGGAGATTGCGAAGAATGACTTCAGGGAGGCGACTGGTGCAACGGCTCATCTTATGCCAGGAGAACAAGGGGCTCATAGAACAGCAATGGGTATCCAGATGTTGCAAGGGGCCGCAGGTATGCGATTCAGACCAGTCTTACGCAAGATGGAGATAGATTTCATTCAACAGATCGCTATGTTCTTCTTCTCTAACCTCAAGCAGTTTATGACTGATGAGGAATGGGTTATGATTACTGGTAAGAGTGGTCAGATGGAACCGATTAAGATAACACCAGAGGAGATCCAGGCAAAGGTATTCTTCATTCCAACGGGCGTATCTGAAACTATGAACAAGGAAGTTCAGGTTGGACAGCTCTTGAGATTCAAAGAGGTTACTATGCAGGATCCAACGGTAAACAGACAGGAGCTTAACAAACGAATTGCAGAGCTAATGGGATTCAAAGATATACAGAAACTATTGGTTCCGCAACAACAGTCATCGCAGAATGGGTTAGGTCCAGAGGATCAACAGCGTATACAGCAACGGTTAGCTGAAGGGGCAAATCCAGAGGCTATTAAAGAAGAGATGCTTGGACCACATCCTCAAGGTGAGGGGCAACAAGGTGGACAAGCACAATCACAACAACCTGCGGGGGCAGGTGCATAATGTCAATGTCAAAACGTGGGGCCAAAGAAATGCAGCAGACTATGCTGTGGAAAGAATTTTGTAGTGAAATAGACGATCGTATAGAAGCAACCTATCGGCAGATGAGAACGTGTACTCCAATGGATGTAGCTGAGTGGCAGCATCGCCTTAACAACTTAGAGGAGTGTAAACGTATACCTCAAGATGTTGTTGATAGGGAGTCGTGAAGCCCAGGGACTTTATCCCTGTTCGGCAATCAGGATAGCCGCTAATATCCTGCAAAACTAGGAGAAGTTATGACAGTAGATCCTAAAGCTGGAGTAGTAGTTCCTGATCCCAGCCAGGACCCTAACGCTCAAGGGAACGTAACACCGAGTGTAACGCCCACACCTGCGGCGGTTAAACCAGGTGCACCAGGTGTAGCACAGCCTGATCCAAATGATGCAAGTAAGACAGTTCCTATTACAGCTTTGCATGAGGAGAGGGATAAGCGTCAAGCTCTCCAAGTCCAGTTGGATGTCTTAAAGGGTGTTGTAGGTACAAACGTACAGTATGACCATTTGGGTAATCCAGTTTCTACGCCAACTGCTCCAACACCAACTACGCCAGGTCAGCAGAATGTTACTGAACAATTGGATAATCTATGGGAGCAAGATCCACGTAAAGCAATGCAGACTGAGTTACAGCTAGCTATGCAATGGTATGATGGAGTCAGTGTTCAGATTGACAACCAGGAAAGTGATGCTATGAAGAAGTTCCCAGACTATATGACCTATAGACCTGAGATCAAAGCATACCTCAATAGATTACCATTGAATCAACGATCCAAGAATGGTGTCGTTGACTTAGCTTATTACGCTGTGAGAGGTCAGAATGTTGATACGATTACTCAGAAGGTCCAGAAAGACCTTTTGGATAAGATCAGACGTGGCGAAGCAGTCCAGGGCTTGGGGCCAGTAGGTACAGCAAGTGCCTCTATTCAACCGAAGCCTACTCAGTTAACCTCAGAGCAGAAAACTGCTGCTGCGGCATTGGGTATTCCAGAGGATGAATATCTAAAACATATGAAAGCATAGGAGGCTGTTATGGGGTTATTTATTCCAAGAGGTGGATTAATGCCAAGAGGCATGAACAAGGGAGCATATCGGGGTAGGCTAACCTGCCCTGTTTGCGACTCCGAAGCTAATAGGTTCATTGAGAGTATCGGAAGATTTAGGAAACGTTATCGCTGTAGAAAGTGTGGGATGACGTATCAGTACGATATCTCTGGTGCACCTCCAGGCTACGATGGTGGCAAACATCCGTATGCACCTTTTAAAAAGAATAGGTTTCAACGTATAGTTGATGCGTGGAACCAAGGGAGGACTAAAAAAGGAGGAGTAAAGTGAAATATCATTATGATCTAGCAAGAGCAGAACCAATCATCCGTGACTATGTAGTTGGAGGTACTTCTGATATACTCAAGGGTGCCCCAGTAGGTAGAGAGGGTGCAAATAGGTTTGGTTTACAGAATGCTGATGGGGATGTCTTAGATGCTGTCATTGGTGTTACTAATGAACTCTATGACTACGATGCTCATTATTCTGGGTTAACTGGAACAACTGTTTCAGGAACTGAGCCAAGTACTGGTGTAAGTAATTACATCAAAGTTATCATCAATCCGATGGCTGTATGGATAACAGAATATTCACAGAATGCTACTGATGACACTGTTAATACCGCAGCTTCGTCAACTGGTAAAGATGTTACCGCTACTTTTACAACTGATAGAGAAGGTGATTGGGTTTATGTTACAGATGTTGGATCAACAGCTGGTGGAGCAGGTAACTTATTCCAGATAGGTCTAAGCAATTCTACAACCAGTGTAACTGCGGCTTCAGGTTATGACGATAATATGGCAGGGACTAATACCTCTGATACATTTATCGTTCTTGAGAAGGAGTTCTGTGGTGATGCTGCTGGTGGAAGTATTGATCTTTCTGAAGTAAGTACCATATTGGGTACTCAGATTTGGGGTACTCCTGCAACTGGTGCTGGTGCTGCTATAGTCTTAGCGAATTACATCAAAGATAAAAACACACCAATGGAGCCTCTCAAGGTTGAGAGAAATTCGGGACAGACTTATGATGCGGCTACAGCTCATCTGTATGGTGATTTGTATTTCTTGGAACATCTATTATTGGGTTCTGGAGGTACATTTCCAACTGTAGCATAAAAGTAGTACGAAATTAAAAGGAGGTTACTATGGGTGTAATTGCTTCTGAAAACTTTGGGTACCTGTTAGATCCAGGGCTTCGCAAAGTTTTCGTAGACGAGTACAACCTACCTGATAGCCAAATCGATAAGATCTACGGTATGGAGAAGTCTGGAAAAGCCGTAGAGTACGATTATGCTCTCGGGGGCCTAGGTGATTTGGAAGAATTCTCAGGTACTATTGGGTACGGGGATTTTGAAGGTCAGTATAGGGTATCTTATACTCACAAAGAGTGGGTAAAGGGTATAAAGATTGAGAGGAAACTTGTGGATAAATTGTTGTCCACATTAAATTTGGCCAAATCGGGGAATACCCTTTACAATTAGGGCAACCCCAAGGAAAGAATGAAATGGAAGAACGAAGAATAGTATGGTTAGCAGGATTTATGGATGGAGAAGGAACAGTTACGCTTTGTAAAATAAATGCATGCAGGGCTAAAAGTAGAACTGAACATATTCGTCCTATTGTCCAAGTTGTTAATACTAATTATGCTTCGCTTCAGGAGTGTCAAGCCATATTTGAAGACATTACTGGCAGATGCCCTATGATTAAGAGTAAATCATTTAGTGGCACGAGATTGGCTCACTGGAAAGATAGTTTTCAGATCCAGATTGTCAAACAACAGGATGTAAAGAAAATATGTCAGGCACTCATCCCGTACCTTATTATTAAGAAACTTCAAGCTGAATTAGTTGTTAAGTTTGTTGAAATAAGGGAAACGGTTTTACGCAAGCCACGCTATAGAGTTAAAGGTGGACAATATCGCCCAACAGGTGATAGAGAAACTGCACTATGGCTTGCTTGCAAACAACTGAATAGGGATTCTTCAAATGAAACATTATCCTTAGAGACTATACGCCAAACATTGCTCCCCAATGATGAGATAGTCCGATCTGGAGATATAGATAAAACTCCAGAGTTATCTAGAAATAGGATAACCACACAATTGTAAGTTATTGTGTAGTAACAATTTAGACGATCTCTATAATGTTATCAATAAGAGACCTCAGACGCTGGCTCTCGTAGCGAAAAGAACGAGAGAGAAACATGGTGCATCGGTATTCAACAATGCTTTCTCTACTGCGACTTTTGCAGGTGGAGATACCTACGCACTATGTGCATCCGCACATACCTTTAACGGAACGACTTCCACTCAATCCAATACTGGTACTTCTGCATTATCCAAAACTTCTCTTGCTGCTGCACGTTTGGCAATGAGGGATTATATGGACGATTCAGATAATCTTATCAATGCTCAAGGTGACATGTTGCTAGTTCCACCCGAACTAGAGCAGACAGCATGGGAACTCACTCAGAGCAAGCAGGAGCACAACACAGCTAATAACACAGCTAACTTCTGGCAAGGTCGTTATAAGACCATTGTATGGGATTATCTTAGTGATACAAACAACTGGTTCCTTATTGATGGAAGGTATGCAAAACTATTCTTGAAATGGTTTGACAGGATTCCTGTTGAATTTAACAAGGATAAAGATTTTGATACCTACATAAGTAAGTGGTCAACTTACACTAGATACAGCTACGGCTTTTCTAGTTGGCAGTGGATCTACGGAAATAATGTAAGCTAGTTGTATTTTGGGGGTAGGAGAGGTAACTCAAAAGCCTCTCCTACCCTAATACGGGTAAGGTGTGGTTAGATTCCACACGTCAGCTCATGAGAGTAAAGACAGGGAGGTGATCCTGGTAACTAGGAGGTTTGAATGAGTTTAACACATTATCCACATGGAATTAGCAGCTTTGGTGTACCTGTTCTTGGTGGAGGTGGATTGATGACACAAGGTACTAGTTACTTTGTGAATCCACGTCAAGGCAACGATGGTTATGATGGTTTAACTCCAGAATCAGCAAAGGCTACTGTTTTAGCTGCGTATACACTCTGTACGGCCAACCAGAATGATGTTATATATCTATTATCTTCTGGTAATTCATCTGGTGATACTACAGACTATTGGTCTGCAAAGCTGACTTGGGCAAAGAACTGTACCCATCTTATTGGTATAGGTTCTCCATCAATGATAGGTCACAGATCAAGGATAGCTCAATTATCAACTACTACTGGAATTGATGGTTTACTCACAGTTTCTGGTAGTAGTTGTATCTTTGCTAATTTTACTGTATTTCAAGGGTTAGATGATGCAACTTCAGAAAATGCTATAACTGTAACTGGCGATCGTAACTATTTCTACAATGTAAACGTGCAGGGTCTAGGAAGTACGATACAGGCTGCCACTTCTGGTTTGTCGCAGGTTACATTATCAGCAGCTGAAGAAAATACATTTGAGAATTGTGTTCTTGGTGCAGATACTTATGCCCAAGGTGCAACTAATGTTGTTGATATGGTATCTGATAGTAGAGATAACATTTTCAAAGATTGTATTTTCTTAACTTGTGGTATAGCAACTACGGAGTTTGTTGAATTGCAAGTTGATGGATTGCTTGGTTTTACATTATTCAAGAACTGTACTTTTATCAATGCTCCAACTGCAGCGGGTGCTGTAACAGCTATGACACTTGCTATTGGTCCAAGCAGAGCTTTAACTGCAACTGATGGTCTTGTGTTTATGGACAATTGTACTTCAACTGGTGTTACCGATCTTGGAGTTGGTGGTTGTGTTATATGTGGATCAAATATGGCTTCTGCAACAGGTATTACAACTACTGATATTGGTGTAGGGGTTATTCCCACATAGTAAGTAGTAATAATTGTGGGTGGGAGTTATTTCTCCCACCTGCAACTAAGAAAGGAGAAACTAATGGCTATTTGTACACGTTGTAAAACAGAAACTAGTAAACCTGAATGTCCAAAATGCGGAAAGACTATGGTTTATACAAGCACCATAGAAACTAAGGTTAAGAAATCAAAGAAGAAATAGAGGAGGTTTTATGGATGGCAGGAGGCCAAGACCCTGGGATGCAACGCAACAGCCTACCAGCAATCCTTTTACTCTAAGGAGGCCTGAGAAGAAACCATATATTCTCTCTGTATCTGAGAGGGAAACTCTCCTGTTAGAGAAACGGGAGTTAGAAAGTAGTCTCAGAGAATCTGATGAGTGGGGAAAAGGTACAAGGGCTAGTGTCGACAAAGCGTATATTAAACGACAGATTGATAAGATTGATGGTGCATTGTTTGAAGGACGTGCACGGCAGATAAGTTCAGGCAATAAAGATAAAGTAAGACAGATGGCAGATGAGTTAGCTATTCAAATTCAAATAGGAATGCCAACTTATGATGAGATGTGGGCACCTGAGAAACATCCTGGTGCAGTACGGAAACAACATATGTGGGAAAAGAAGAACGCTAAGAAGATTGAACGTTGGAAATTCTTGAGGCGACAGATGGAACCAGAGGATCCAACGATATCTAATGTTGAACTATTGAGGCAGAAATGAGTGATAGAATACCTTCAGAATCAATAACCACAGGTAAGAATGCAGAGCATCCAACATATTCAGACCATACTTATGTTAAGTGTGGGAACTGTGGATTTATCTGTAATACAGGTAGGGATAGGCGTGGGAGAGATGGTTCTCGTGCGGGTGATGGATATAGTAGACAGTCTACGCAGTTAGCTAGTGCTATTTCTGTTGGGGATACAACTATAACCGTTGACTCAACGACAGGTTTTGATGGATCATCAACAGGTTCTTGTACGGCATTTGCAGATGTTGGGTACCCTAATATTAAAACTACTGTTACTTCGGCCTCTCACGGATTATCCGACGAGGATATTATAACAATTAGTAGTACGACAAGTTACAATGGTACGTGGAAGATTACAGATGCATCTTCTTCGACCTTTAGTATATTCAAGAAATTTGTAGCAGATGATGCTACTGGTACTTGGGTCAAAGTTGAATCTGCTACTGTTCATGGTAGTGGTAAGACTATGACGTTTAAATACACAGCTACGGGTGCAACTACATTCACAGGTTGTACTAGTGTAGTTACAGCATTTGCAATAGATGATTACGTCAAACAAGACACAGTCCAAGGGTGTGCCCAATGTGGATGTTTAAGATACGAGGAGATATAAAATGACTAGAACAAGGATTAGAGATTTAATACGTAAGAAGTTGATGGAAACTACAGCATCGTTCTGGACGAATGCAGAACTCGATAATTGGATAAATGACGCTGGTCATGATGTAGCTTATAAAACCAAGTGCATCCAGGCTGATGGTAAGTTTGCTTCGGTTGAGAGTACATCAGAATATACGCTTACTGATTATTTCTCTGGTCTTCTCTCCGTAACTCGAGCATACTTCTATCAGGATGGATCCTCTTGGGAGGAACTTGATCCTACATCTATTGATAAATTAAATCAATTACACACAGGATGGAAGAATGCTGACGACGGTGTTCCAAGTGAATATTACTTTGATTATGAGAGGAATAAGACGTTGGGGTTATATGTTCCACCTAATAGTGATAATGCTGGTTCAGAATATATAGAAGTTTATTATGGTAATGACTACACAGACATTTCAGATGATGATGACAGTCCCTCATATATTCCAATTTCACTTCAACAGGCTATGGTAGAGTATGTAGTAGCTACTGGCTTAGAAACCAGAGGTTATAGGGATAAAGCTAATGATGCTTGGAAAAAATATATAGGTAGGATTAAAGAATACCTTATTCTTAAAGATGGAACTTTACACGACGACGATGATATTATTATGAAAAGCATTTATAACTTATGAAATATACTAATTTTACTTTCGCTGGCAGACATCATACAGAAGAAGCTAAAGAAAAGTGTAGAATTGCTAAACTTGGGAATACTTACAGTCTTGGTAGAAAACCTACTAAAGAACATAAAAAACGTATTTCTGAATCTGTCTATAAATATTACCAAGACCATCCTCGAGTTTTCTCAGAACAGCATAAAGAGAATCTAAGAAAAGCTCATTGGAAAGGTGGTAAATATAAAGATAGAAAAGGATATATTTTAATTAGTAATGGACGTATTAGAGAACATCGTCAGATAATGGAAAAGTATTTAGGAAGAAAACTTGAGAAATGGGAAGAAGTACACCATATCAATGGTGTTAAAGATGACAATCGTATTAAGAATTTAGCTATTATGATTCGTGGATTTCACAAAGCTAAATTGCGTTGTCCTCATTGTTTAAAGGAGGTTTATATAAGATGAGTCCTTTAGATATTAAAGTTATTCCGTGGTATCTAAAATCGTTGCCAGGAATGAATAATAAGGTTGAAGATCTAGAGTTAAAAGATAAGTGGGTTGAGTTGGCCCAGAACTGTAGGTTTGAAGATAAACCTGGATCTGTTACTAAGCGTCCTCCGTTAACATATTTTAATTCAACATCTGAGGGTGCAGGTGCAGTTCAAAGTCTGTATAGATCATATGCTGGTGGTGTAACTAAATGGGTAATGATTCATACTACCGCAGCATATGTTGGTGATGACAGTGCAGGTGATTGGACATCAATACGGACTAGCCTTACTACAGGGAAGCGGGCTTCATTCGTAACATATAAGAATCTCTTAATAGTATCCAATGGCTATAATAATCCTTGGGTGTATGATGGTAGTTCAGATAATGTAACATGGGAATTGGGTTCGTGTAAAGCTGTATTGGCTTCAGGTGGATCTAACTTAGATTCAGCCGCAACTTACTCTTATAAGATAGCTATAGACAGTAATGCTTATATATGTGATGCTGTGTCTAATACTGTTACTACAGATGCTTCTAATCGTAAGGTAACTCTCAGTAATATCCCTCTCGGTCCTACTGGTACTGCTGATCGCAAGATCTATAGAACAGAGGGAGGAGGAAGTACATATTATTTAATAGATACTATAGCAGAAAATACAAGTACAACTTATACAGATGATATAGCTGATACTACTGCTACTGCTATGCCTGCTGTTACTGATGATATGCCGTTAGGTTCTTTATTACAGATGCACAGGGAAAGATTATTTATTTCTGGTGATCCAAGCAACCAGAGCCGTATATATTATTCTAACGTTGGATTGCCTCATTATATTGCACAGACTACTGATACAGATTATATGGATGTTAATCCCGATGATAATGATGTGATTACAGGGATTCCAATTCAGTTAGGAGTTATGTGTTGTATTAAGAAGAATACTATTCGCAAACTTCATATTACTTCTTCAGTCAGTACTGCTGCTACTTCTACATGGTATGCTGATGATCCTGTATCTTGGAATGGTTGTCCTGCTCAATGGTCTGTAACACAAACACCTATGGGAATTATATATCTAGGTTGGGATCATTGGTATGTATTCAATGGTGCATTTTCTAAACCTATTGTAGATGAATTTGATACCAATGATATTCTTCCTGCTGATTATGCAGATGTTGTCAGCCATTTTAATAACAATGTTCTCCTGGCCGCATATACTGATAGAACTATAGCAGCACAGTATCATGATAGGGTTATGCGTTATAACTTCAAGCGTAAGGCTTTAATGTATGATACTATTGATGCTAACTGTTTTGCTAGTAAGACTGGTGATGCTGAGAAAGGTGAACTTTATTATGGAGATTCACAGAATGGTTATGTCTATCAGGCGGAGAACTCAGATATATTTTATCAGGTGCAGAAGAAAAGTGAACTTACTGCTGGAACTCAGACGGATACTTATGTAGGAGGTACAGAGGATGCTCCTCATTTAGAAATAGGTGCTGATTCAACAGCGTCTGATATACCTGAGAATATATGTATTTTTTGGGATGATGCTTCTACTACACCTGGATCAGGATGGACAGAGATAACGTCATATAGTGATAAGTACATACAGATAGGTACAACCTATGCTACAGAAGCAGGAGGTTCAGGTCATACACATGCTTTAACAGGAACTCTAGCCACATCTAATGTCGACCAGACTAATGCAGGTGATGGGAGTCCAGGTGCTTGCGGTCCTAACCATAGTCATACTGCATCAGGTACATCTGCAAGTGGAACAGCAGAACTTAGATATGTTCAATGGAGAGTATTCAGTAAAGATGCTACAGCAGGTACTAAAGTATTTCCTGATGGTGCAATAGTTATGTGGGATCAGGCGGCAGGAACACCTACAGGATGGGAAAGTGTAGTTATAGGTGTTGGATATTATGTACGCCTTAATACTGCTAGTCTTAATTCTCCAACAATTCCGTCACATAACCATACATATGATTTTACTTCTGATGAGTATACAACTTCTAATAGTGATTCTGATGGGCCTGCTACTGAATGTGCCAAGAATCCGCATGATCATGACATATCTGGTACTTCTAGTGGAACCAGTTTTCCTTCATGGGAAGTCGCTAATGTGGCATTCAGGTTTATTAAGAAAGTAGGAGAGGAAGGTACTTGGGATGGTACCGATAAGAGAGCATATTGTCTTTATGCAGATACAGCTAGTACACCTGGTAATGGTTTTACTGTTACTACGACATACAATGGGAAATTCTTAAAGATAGGGTATGCTGCTGCTCCAACGATAGGTACTGCATCAGGTGCTGCACATACTCATACAGTTCCTGGTGGTACGTCTGGAGATCCTAATGATACATGGGGCAGCACAGGTTATAAT
>Ga0207997_1001544_pt1 | contig 11827 bp, 21 predicted proteins | sample AntAceMetag02UKN_FD_184777 | JGI IMG/M metagenome (GOLD analysis project Ga0207997, IMG submission 184777) | Saline lake microbial communities from Ace Lake, Antarctica - Antarctic Ace Lake Metagenome 02UKN (SPAdes) (version 2) | ecosystem: Environmental > Aquatic > Non-marine Saline and...
AACGCCCCTTTGAAGGAGGATTGAACAACATGAAAATGACTATTGAATCAAAGAACAGGGATGAACTCGTAGAATTATTGTTGCATGAGTTTAATTGGCGTTGGAAAGCTCACTTAAAGAATCAATATACTCCTCAACAGTTCTCAACAGGTTTCAGGAAATTCTTAAAAGGACTCAAAGAACCAATTATCGCCCCTTTGAAGGAGGAATCACCATGAAACAATATTATTGTCAAAGATGCGGTCTAAGATTTACACCTAAGAATCCTAAAGAGAGGAACGGTTGTCTAACTTGTATGATTGCATACTATCAAGATAGAATAATAGAACTAAAAGGAATTATCGCCCCTTTGCCCTCACAAAAGTTTGGGACTTCCTCTAAAAACGAGGAAGTGAAGGAGGACTGATTAGAATGACTGATTTACCTAAATATCCTGAAACATTGAAAGACTCTTTGGAATTATTTATTGTTCTTGACAAGCTGGAAAATAGAATAAGATTGCTTGAAGAACAGATTAACCCCCCTTTGAAGGACGGTGATACATATGGATTTGGTTAAACTTGGAGTTATGAAAAGAAAACTCACAAAGGAAGAGAGCGCAAAGATAACAAAAGAAGTAATGGCTATATCGGATGACCCTGATACAAGGTTCACGATGGCTGTCATAAAGGCGGTAGAGGCTACTCAAAAATGAGAATATACAAAACAAGTGAATGTAAATCTAATTGTGATAAATGTCCTATTGAAATGAGTTCACAATGTAATTTTCACAAAAAAGTCAAAGAATTGGAGGATTTACCTTGATAATAATTGATTTGGATAAAACAAGCGAAACAATATCTAAGATTTGTGAATACTTAGAAAAAGACAAAGCTTCAAAGATTGAAGGGTTTTCAGATACAAAAAGTGGAAGAATGTATAAATATTCTATTGAAGAAGTATCAGCAGAAGAGTTCTTTGATGGACAAGGAGAATACTAAAGATGACTAAAGGTGACAGGGATTTAGATATTTGTATTTGTGGTCATATGAGATATGAACATAATCAAGGAAGACATTATGAACTAAAATATAATGGTTGTCTTGGTGAGATTTTAGGAGAAGTAAACTGTTATTGTTATTGTAACAAGTTTTCTCTTTATAGAAGACAGGACAAAAAACCCGACCAAACTATCGCCCCTTTGAAGGAGGACTGATGAACATGGAAAAAGAAAGACTTTATGATAGTATAAAGGATATGAAAGACGATTATACGAGAAAGGTTTTGTATTCTCAATTCATACATAAATACTATCCTGTTGCCCTTGATGCTATAATAACATTGGCTGGAATGGGAGAAGTTCACAAAAACAAAGAAACTATCGCCCCTTTGAAGGAGAATAAACAATGAAAACTACTAATAGTACAAAAGGACATATTGAATTAATATACACTGAAGAGGATAGGGATGAGCCTTTAGATGATTGTTCAAAGAAGATTCTTCAAATCGTGGATCATTTGAAACATCCTGGGGAGGATTGTCAGGTTGTTCATTATGCTAATGGTTGGACAAGGATTTCTTATAGTGGTGTAAGTATTGTTGTGCCTAATAAATATTTTAAAGAAGCAGTAGTAAACACGCCTTTTCCTCTTGGTATAAAGAATGACCAGACTTATGAAATGGATGAGATAGAGCGTCAAAAGTATCCTATTGTGGATATTGAATTTTTGAACAAAGAATAGATTATCGCCCCTTTGTCCTCACAAAAGTTTGGGACTTCCTCTAAAAACGAGGAAGTGAAGGAGGACTGATGAACATGGCTATTGAATCAAAGAACAGGGATCTCCCTCTCAAGAGGAGCTTATTTTATGCCTACTTGCGGGAACCGTTTTAATCGAACGGCTTGTCATATTATAGAAAAGTCGCTATTTAAAAAAGAAGTTTTTCCCAACGATCACGCCTAAGTAGATCAAGAACACTCCACCGATCGCCACAAACTCAGTCATATAAGCCATTAATCCCAAAAGTAAAGGTAAGACCAGGACGGCTGAGAATTCCACAGGGATCCGGAACAAGAAGCAAAACAACATGAGGATCATGACCACTCCGAGAAGCGTCAAGAAAAGGGATCCTGTCAGGTCGGACGTTGTTTGTTGTAAGATGATCCCGAGCGTCCCGGTAGTGTTGATCAACATCTTAAGTGTCCCTCCCAAAGATAAACGCCACTATGAAAAAGAGCGTCATACCATACCAAAGAGCACCGATCGCCCAGGCAAACGCTCCAGGGAGCCCGATCGCTTTAAGAAAGTGAGCCGGAGCTCCTAAGAGGTTCACCAAATACCCGAGACCAGTCGTCTCCAGGATCCAGGACTTTGAAGCCGAAAATATGTCAGTAAAGATGTTTCCTGTCTCAGGATCAACGGAAGCCTCGCCACTGGGGAGGAGAGCGTCAGGAGTGTTCGGGAGAGTATTATTCCCGTTGTCAAAGTCATTTAATAGTGAGCCGTCATTATTAAGGAACCTCACGCCGTCCGGGTTCATCGCAAGAGTGGAAGCCTGTCCGAGGAATAACATCACATTGATCGCCAAGACGATCACCAAAGCAGTCGAGATATTTCCCATTATGTAGTCCTCGCAACGATTATAATAAACCCGACGAATAAGCTCGGGAGACTCGCCCAAAGAGGCATGAAACCAATATAAGAGAAGTATCCGAGCATTATCAACCCGATAGGAGCTCCGAGGACGATCCCTCCAAACATACTCAAGACTCCGGTGACGATGATGATAACGACGAGACTGATCAAGATCCTCTCAAAGAGTCCGAGCCCGTAGTCCTCGCCCAGGTTGTCAGTGAACACTCCAGGATCAACCGAGGGATCCCTGATCTCATAATAATAAACAAAGTTTTTCTCTGATCCGATAGTGGTGTCATACGTGAGGTTGATCATGACTCGATCAGTGAACGAGGCTCCGGTGATCGTCATGTTGATCGTGAAGATCTCTCCATAAGCGTTGGATCCTGATCCTGATCCTGTTTGTGCGTTAGGGTGAGCGTAATTGTAAGAATAAGAAGTGAAGAGCCCGTCAGGACTATTAAAGAGGATCGTGATGTTGTTGGTCATGTCATTATAGAAAACTGTCGGACTGATCGACAGGTCTACTCCCTGATAGTCCGGAGCGTTGGTGATAGTCGTTTCCTTACTCATCTTTACATTATAGGACTCGAAGATGATCGGATCAAGATAAAAGATTTTAGGATCATAATCTGTGAGGGACGCACTAAACTTATATTTAACCGCCGGAACATAAATAAACTGTATCCTCCCGGTGATGTCGCTCTCCTTACTTTGAACAACCGTCCACACGCCACCGATGAGACGGCTCATCGAAGCCGATACTCCCTCCAGGGTTGCTCCTGAGTCCTCGTCAATATAGCTCATGATAACCTCGGCAGAGCTTGAGGTAAGATAAGCGGTGAGGATCTGAGTGGAACGCTCCGCCACTGTGGCGGTATAAGTCCTTAAAGTATAGTTGTCACCACTGAATTTAAGAGAGTAGTTTCCGTCCGTGAGGTTCTCCAAAAAATAAGATCCTGTGATCGTCGAGTAGATCGACTCGTTCAGTCCGGTTACTGTGATTGTGATGTTTTCTGTGATCGTTGCTCCGGTGTCCTCGTTCTTGATGTTGATCTTGATCGAGTTATTGCTATAAAGCGAGAAAGTGATGTTTTCTCCTGGGTTGCTGATAGTCTTGTTTTGGTAGTTGTCCGAGCTGATAGAATAACCCTCTCCCTCCAGGTAGATCTCAAAGTCTCCCGGGATCATAGTCATATTATATGATCCGTCGGTTGTCGAATAGGATCGGTTATTTCCTGATCCTGGGTGATAAACCCAACCGGAGAAATTAATGATACTGTTAGAGGTATAAGCGTTCCCGGCGGTGATGTTCAGGTATGAAGAAAAGACTCCGGTTATGTTGATTGTCCGGTTGTCCATGGGTGAAACATTAAAACTCTTTGTTTGGTTAAAATAGCCTACGTTTTCAGAGAGAACACTGTATCCAGTGCCCGAAGCTATATAAAGCGGTGTCTCGTTGGTTCCGTTCACGGTGTGAGAAGCGTTCACCAATAAAGCTCCTGTTATGAGCTTGTTACTCACAAAACGGATCTCTGACTGATGGAGAGCGAAAGTTTGATCTCCCTCGGTCGGATCAAGATCATAAAATGATCTGTCAAAGTGAGCCGAGCCTGAGACATTGACATCGTAAGTCGTCGAGTCGTTCACCAGGATCGTCGTCATAACATAAGAGCCAGTCTCGTTCTCATAAGTCGTCCCGTTGATCGTGACATTTATCCCGTTTATTGAAGTATTAAAATAACTGTTCACAACACTTAGTGAGAGATTGTCGGAGATCGTTGGTGTGCCCGTCGCCCATGGATAAGAAACACCCGCCGTATAATTATTAAATAATGCCGTCACGTTTTCGGCTGAAAGTGCAACATTAAAAAATGTTACTTCGTCCAGCCAGCCGTCTAGAACTCTCTCACCAGTCGCGCCTTTAGCGCCTAAGTAAAAACTATAAGCGTTGTCGTAACTGTTCCACGTGCTAAAGTCGGTTACTTGATAAGCTGTCGCTTCTGAACCATTAGAATAAATTTTTATACTATTTCCGTAATCAATAACATAAGTTAGCATAGTCCAATCTTCCGCGTTCATAGTGGGCGCGGTCATAACTTGCGTTTTTGCGTTTGTTGCCGCGTCTTCTGTGAAGTAATAACTATCTCCTGTGCTGCCTACTCCTTGAAGATTCCATGTAGCCGTGCCGCTATAAGCGTCGCTAGCTTTACAAGCATAAATATAGTTATTGTCTAAATCGTCGTAATAAATCCATAAGTTAATACTCCAATCGTTTTCCCCTACGTCAAAATCGTCCACGTCACCAAAATTAATATAGTCACTAGCACCGTCGAAATGAACGCCGTTTCCCATAAAAGCGGCGCCTACTGTTGGGTTACTGTCGGCGATTGCGTCGTTATTTGATGAAGTGTTATCTAGGAACGGATCGGCTTCTAAACTATAATGAGAAACTACATAATCCCCCAAACCAACACCCGCGGCGGCTTGCACGGTGATCACTGAGAGCGTCATGATTACCAGGAGAGCGAGTCCTAAACTATATTTATTTTTCATGAGTTGCCTCCGAGATAAACGGTCGTGATCGTTCCGATGAGGACTCCGACTCCGATCCAAAGGTTCATGTTTAGAACAAGGAAAGCCTCGACTCCGGTGAGCTCGTTCACCGTGACGAGTTGTTGAGCCCAAAGGTTCACCCAGGATCCGAAGAACATCGCCCAAAGGATCACGAATATTAAGAGTGAGAAGATTACTCCGAGGATTGCGAGTTGTCCTTTCTTGTTCATGCGTCTCATTATTTGTCTTTTCCAAGTCCGAAAGCCGGGTTGATCCCTTCTCCGAATTGTCGTCGAGGCTTGAGCTGTTCAGTTTTGCGAGGCTTAAGGTTTTTCTTTGGAACCGCCGTCTTTCCTTTGAGGACTCCTCCTCCCATGACTCGCCGTTTAAGATCGTTCAGGTTGATCTCTTTCGCTTTGCTGATCCTTTCCTTTTCTTTCGCTTTTGCTTTGATGATGTTCGCCCGTCCCTCTTGTTCGAGTCGAGTCTTCTTGAGTTTCTTAACCTCCCGAGCGTCCCGGTTGTTCATTGATTGTCGGAAACTGTCTTTCTTCTCTTTGATGTAGCTCATAATAGTCATTTTTTAAACACGCTCCGTTTATTCTGGATTGCTTGTTGTCCTTTTCGGGTGATCCCGATAAGCTCTCCAAGAGTATTAATCCTTTTCTCGTTCTTCTCGACAAAAAGCCCTCCGGCTCGTTGATCAAAGTCACCGATCAAAGAGGATCCAAAGAAACGCCCGGTCACTGGTTGGGTTGATCTGCTGATCCTAAAAGTCGCCGATGGAGAGTTTCCAACGATTGAAGAACCGAATCCGATCGCTTCTCTCCTGGAGAGAGCTGATCCGCTGATCTTCTTGAACACTCCTCCGATCCTCGCCTCTACATCATAACCAGGAGTAAAGCTCTCTTTAAGCCTGGAGGATCGCCCAAAAGGAGGAGGGATCACTGGAACCTCGGGGAAAGCCCGTCCAGGGTTCGAGACGAAAGGTGTCCTCGAAGTCGGAGAGTTTGGAGTAACAGGTGGAGAAAAGATTTCGTCAGGAGATGAGTTCGGTCTTGATCCTCCTCCGGAGCTCAGAGGACTGTCAGTGAAAGGAGAGGAGTCGATCGCCTGGTCAGAGTCAGTGACCGAGTCGATCGCCGAAGCGGTCGAGCTGATAGGAGTAGCGGTATAACTGATTGCTTGAGCCGTGATCGAGTTTGTTCCGGAAGCCTGGGAGAACACTTGAGGAGTCGAAGTGATACTCTCGGATTGTAAGTCGGTCGCCGTTGCCTCGATAGGAACCGCCACGAATAAGGATCCGGACTTGATCGCCGAAACGGTATCCGCTGGGATCGTTGCTGATCGTGAGACTCCTCCGAGTGGAAGACTGGCTCCTCCGAGATCTCGGAGACCACTGGTCAAATAGGTCACTCGTTCAGTTCCAACGATGGATCCAGGGGTTGCTCCTCCTCGGAAGCCTCCTCTCGCTCCGGTCGTTGCGGGTGTTGGTTGCTGAGACAGATCAACCCGTAAAGTGTCGGATTGTATGTTTTGAGCTGAGTATCGTGATCTCGCCGGATCGCCTCTGACAAAACCTTTCTGATCGTTGATCCTGACCGTCTTCGTGGTTTGAGCCGATCCTCCTGGACTGAGTTGACTTATTTGTCTTTGAGTCCTGAGTAGTTGGTTTCCGGAGGTCACCGTTTGGGAGGTTGTCGATGTAGTTGTCTTTGAGGGATAAGGTGTGTTAGGTTTCACTTTCCCGGACGGGTTCTTATAGGTGACTCTGACATAATCTCCTCGGGGTTTAAGAACAACCTCCTCTCTGAGCTTCCCGGTCTTAATATTTTCTTTGACTCTGACCTCTTTCACCTTTGATCCGACCTGAGACTCATAAAACTTTTTTACTGATTTATCCTTAAACCTGACGATGTTCTCTCCTTTGTCCTTAGAAACACTATAACCTTTTTGTTGTTTTGATGTTTGTCCTTTGTTCTGTTTGCTGATCTGAGTCTTACTTTGAGGACTGACTCGCCGTGATCCTCTGAACACTCCTGCCTTTTTCCCGGTGATCCCAGGAAAGCTCACATCGGAAACTCTTTGAGCCACTGAAGAGGAGAGCCTTTGAGCTCCGACTCCGACTCCATAACCGGAAGCCTGTCCGACTTTGAAAGCTCCTCCATAACTGAGGATCTGTCCTGTTAGTCGAGAGAGCCCAGCAACGGGATCGCCACTCTGAACGGCTTTAACTCCTGAGTAACCGATAGCTCCGGCTCCGATCGTTCTGAGTCCGATCTTAGAACCACGAACGAGGGAACGAGTATAAACGCTTTTAGAGGCTAACGAAGCCACTTTGTCAGTGACTCCGGCTCCTTTAAAGGCTCCACTAAGTCCTCCGAGACCGAACGACAAGCCGAACACGACGGCTTGAGTCTTTGAGGTTCCGAGATCAGTCACCGCACCGCCGATCACGTTCCGACCGACTTTAAGAGCACCAGTCGCAACGTCCCGAGCCGAGTCTTTAAGAACATTAAGAGAATAATTTCCTGTCTCATCTTTTCCGATCGACTGACGATCAGCGTATCTGAGCTTTGACTCTTGCTCAAACAATAAAGACTCAGTGGCTCCGCCGATAGTCTTCGCTCCAAGACTAAAAGCACCAACACCTTTTTTTAAAAGGTTCTTGCTCTCGATGTCTCCGTAACTTTCACGATCCGTTAAAAGATTAAATTTTCTTACAGTCCGATAATTAGTGAGAGCGTCCTGGAAAGTTTTAGGAGTCGAAGCGGTAGAAAGAGCAAAAGTCATTTCTGACTCGACTTGTTGTTTAAAAGCGGATTCATTGAGTCCCTGACGGATCGTCGCTGATCCAGGACTCCAGATCTTCTCAAGGATTTTCGCCTCGGTCTCAGAAGCTAAATAAGGATAGTCACGACGAAACTGATCTTTAACGACTCGCTTCTCAGTTTTAGGAGGAGGAGTGTATTTAGAATAAACAGTCGTTCCGTCCTCCTGGGTTTGTCCTCCCTGGGTAGATGTCACGGCGTAAGATTCATAAGGAGTGAGCTGTCGTCCAGTGTTAGGATCAACAAGGTTTTCTGTTTGCGGGAGTCCGTCAGTGGATCCAGGGGATCCTTTAATTGCGGGGTTGTCGAAAGTGGTCGTCTTGATCATCTTCTCTCCGTCCACTGTCACCCGTTCCTCGGTTTTGAGAACCTCTCCCGAAGCTGATCGAGTCGTCCGAGTCCCGGAGCTTGATCGACTCACGGATCCAGAGCTGATCTTTCCTGGAGTGACTCCTTTATCCCGGAGCTTTTGTTTGCTCTCCTCTCCTCTCGCAACGACGGAAGCCATTAGAAAAGTTTCCTCCTTAGATCATCAAAAGCGTCCTCGAGATCCTGTTTTTTAGTGATACTTTTCTTAAAGATGTTGCGTCCGTTCGACTTAAAGACTATTTTGTCACTCATCACGATCACCCAGGCTCTCCGTTCGCTGAGTCAATACTGAGACCAGGATCAAGATGGAAGTGACGAGAAGCAAGAAAGAGACAGTGTGACGAGTTTTGACACCGAGGATCTCCTCCTCGTCCCAGGTTGAGAAAGTCGTCGAGGTATTAGTATAAATATGAAATAAGAACACAGCGTCGTCCGACGGGTTAAAAACTGGATCATCGCCTGGGGTGTAACTGTCCCAGTGATAGTCAGTGAAATTGTTTCCGTATTCGTAAAGCGTATCTGAAATCTCACCGATCGGATACTCGACACTAGAGAACATGAGAAGAAGCCCGGTCACAAACATCACCGCCGTCCCAGCGATTTGAGTCACGGGAGCGTCGATGTAGTAACCGCCAATAATAAGTATAAGAGAGAAAGAGACCAAAAAGATAAATATTGTTAGTAGCACCATGATCACCAAATAAGGGTGATGACGATCCTCAGATCAAAAAAGGGTATATCTCCCTTTGATGATTTGAGCTTTCGTTGGTCCAAAGTCCAGAAGTTTTCTTGATCCTCAGTTTATACTAAACCAAAGATGTTGAAAGCTCCGTAAACGATACCGATAATTGCTCCAAGTCCCACGACTGCCCACATAGCAGTTTCAGAAGTGCTCCAAGTATCAGTGTTTGTCCCTTTGACCGTTGGCATGAAAAGGTTTGCAACCAAAACAATACCTAAGACCAGTGAGATAATTCCGCCGACAAAGTTCGCCATTTTTTAATAATCACCCTTTAATCGTTTTCCTGACAAAGATTCTTTAAAAGATATTGCCTATATAAAGGAGTTTGATTTTTTATGATAGATAGATAGATAGATAGATAGATAGATAGATATATATATATATGAGTATGTATAACACACAGTTTGTTTTCAAGGTAAAAAAAAAAATGAGTACACACTGGAGGACGAAAATGGCTAAAAATTCAAGAACCACCGCAAGAATGAACATCGTTGTAGATCTCGACATTTATTTGAAAATAAAGACCTCTCAAATAAATATTAGTCAAACAGTAAACGAATTTCTCAAAGCATTAATGATTAATCATGAGACCAGGAACGAGGATCTCGAAAAGTTAGAACAAAAAACTGAGGAATTGGAACAAGAAATATTTTCTTTACAAAAAGAGAAAGGATTAATCGATTCAAAACTTATTATTCTGAGAGATCAAGAAACAAAAGTCATAAAGGAAAATATGAGAAAACAAGCCGATTATACAAAAGGAAAGAAAGACGCTGGGGTGATGGACTTTGACTGAAGATAAATCTCCTTTGATGTTCAAAACAGGAAATAATAATAATTGGACTTTTTGGGTTGTCAAATCAGATGAGCCTGTTTGTAGTGTTTGTAACAAGTTAATAAAAGATTATTGTGCCGGGTTGATCGTTGATTGGACAAAAGAGGGAATGATAACTAATTATTTACACGACAAGTGTATAAAGGATTACGTGAAGCACCCTTTAAGCGTCACCCAAAACCGTTTAATGATAAATTTTTCTGACTTTATTCCTGAGAGGGGGATCCCTGTTTTTATGAAGAAACCTCGTTTTAATCCTGTGAAAGGTGATATCACAGTTTTTGAGCCTGACAAACTTAAATCCTCTGTATTGACTGATCACCGCCGTCACGTTCCGGAGCTCGATGGTAACGCTCCTGTTTTAATTGGTGATCCTCATGCGGTAGAACGAGCCAAAGAAAAGAATCACTCTCTCAGTCTCGAAGATGGTTTTAAGGTATTGGAGGATTTAAGAAAATGATTTGTAAGGTTAAACACTGTAAAGACCAAGCGGTCAAAGGACAGGATCATTGTCAAAGGTGTCAGGACGAGCTCGATTGGATAGAGGGAAAATGAAACCCTCTACCCACTAAAGTAGGTAGTTTCCAAAAAGATAGGAAAGTTTGCTAATCAAAAGAGTTTAGGGGAGTGGTCATAATGGATTTAAAAAAAGAGTTACCTCAATTAACTAAAGAACAAGAAGAGATAATTGATTTCTGGAGTGTTCGTGGATACGAACAGATTACACATTGTTTAGGCATGAGCATAAGTTTACATCTTAAAGATAGATATGTTCATAATGGATTATGTCTACAATATCTTGAACAATTTAGAGATAAATATCTTAAACAAAGTAAGACTATGCAAAATTTCTCAGAAGTCATAAAGATTATTGAAGCAGGACTTGAAGGAGATAGAACAAAAGCAATAGCTTATGCTAATTTACTTACTAATAAAGTAAACGAAAGACAATCACAGATGATTATTGACCGAATCACTGATGAATACAAAAAGAAAAAAGTGGTGAAGTTCTAATGGAAATTAAAACAAGTAAAGAGATAGCTACGAGGGTGATTGCATTAACGAATGTAGGTTGTAAACATTTAGGTGGTCAATCAAAAATAGATTTCACTAAATCAATTAATAATCAGAAATGGGTTAGAGCTTCACAGATTTTAGAAGAATTGAATCATATTAGAGATGTAATAAGAGATTGTTCTTTTGAAGATGATTTTGGAGAACAATGTTTTAAGTATTGTGATTTAAACATTTTCTTTAAAGTTTTTGAAAGCAAGTTGAACAAACCAGAGGTTACTCAATGTGACCTCTCTCACAACGACAAGAAGGAGGACGGCATTCCTCCCACTAATAAATTAGTGGGTATCCTGCCTAAAATATTATGAAAGAAAAGAAATCTAAATTATGGTATATTAATAATATTGGTTTTTTAATTATAATTTTTTTATCTTGCATAGGTTATTTAGTTGGTAAGGCGGGGATAGTTCAATTAGGAATACTTTATGTTTTATCAATAATATTTGCTGAAATAAGATTCGCAAATCAATAGGAATGTGACAAAAATAAAAAAATCATAAAGGAAAAAAGAAAATGAAATATTCGCAATGGTTATCAAAAACAGTAAAAGACGATTCCCTTATTAAAGGGGTTTGCAAAATGTTAATTTTAATCAGAAAAAGGTCAAAACAAATGCGAACATCTAGTAAAATAGTATTTATAAATCACGAGTTAATATCAATGTTCGCAATATCTATAAGTTTTGTTTTCAGTTTTCTTGATTACCAAAAAGGTGAGGATGTTCGTAATATCTTATGAAAGCAGCAATATATTGTAGGGTAAGTACAGAAGAACAACACGCAGAGAAACAAGAGTATTTATGCCA
>Ga0207997_1001546_pt1 | contig 11821 bp, 9 predicted proteins | sample AntAceMetag02UKN_FD_184777 | JGI IMG/M metagenome (GOLD analysis project Ga0207997, IMG submission 184777) | Saline lake microbial communities from Ace Lake, Antarctica - Antarctic Ace Lake Metagenome 02UKN (SPAdes) (version 2) | ecosystem: Environmental > Aquatic > Non-marine Saline and Alkaline...
TTCAACTTTTTCTAATTGTTCCTGTAAACGATTAATTCTTTCTTGTGCCTCACTTCGTTCAACCTCCAACTCTGTGGTGCGTTCTTTTTCTTTTCGTTCAAAATCACTCGCAACAACTGCAACTTTTTCTTCAAATGCACGCTTATCTTCTTCAACCTTTTTTTCAAGCTTTTCTAATATCCCTTTCACTTTTTGAATATCAAGCTCTAATACGTCTTTTGATTTCAAAAGATTTTCATTTTCCATACGTAAACGAACTAATTGCTCTTTCAATTTTTTGATCAACAAAAGATTTGTATAAACATCTTCTTCAGACAATGCCTGTTTTTTCTTTTCTTCTTCTTTTCTTTCTAATTTCTCTGGGCTTGGTTCTGCGTCCCTAGAAGCACCCCTAGCTATTTGTTCTTTTACTGCAGGAGAAAAATATTCACTACCCTTAGAAAAATCATAAGGAGCAGATAATTTGCCACCATCTCGCCCTAATCTTCGAGATAAATCAAGATCTTTATAATCTTTATCGACACTTCTAGAGGGCATACTGCTCAAACCTGGATAATAAAAACTACCGTACAAATCGTCATCATCATCTCTATGACCATCATATTTATATTTATCATATAATTCTTCACCCTTACCCAGTATACGTTCGACTGACTCATCTATTTTCTTAAGCTCCTCAGGAGCATACTCCCCGTAAAAACTTCGCAAACCATTACTTAATGGCTTAATTTTACGATCTAAAGTTAAAACAACTTCTTTTACTGCCTTTTTAGATTCAACTACCTTTTTACGATCCTTTAAATGTAACTTTGAGACTTGCTCCCCCAATTCAGGAATAAAAAGACGTTCTTCCTGAGAAGCCAAAACGCCCTGTAAACCTATTATCTGATTTTGAAGAAATTTGAATTTTACCGATTCAGCCTTAGATAAAAGCTCCGTATTTACCGACAGATTGCGCAATAATGCAACCACGAAGGGGAGTTCCGTCTGAGCACTATTCCATTTTTGCTCAACAGGAACATCCGACGAAACACGCACTAAACTGACAAATGAAAGCTCAATATTCTCTAAGCTTTCTGCCAAACTCCGTGCAGAGACCCTTAATCCGTCACTATCCCTCGAAAAAATCAGGAACACATAAAAAAAAGAAATAAGTGTAAAAGCTACTGATGAATACCTCACGCTTCCCCCGTTTTTTCCATCTACTAAAAATGTAGCATAATTCAGATAGAAAAATAAAGAGTCGCCGGCACACCGACATGTTTTCTACTAGTGTAAGATAAAAAAAGGAATTAGCTTAAACCTATGCGCCTCAAAAACGCTTCTTGGTTAGGTTCGCGGCCCAAGAAATCTCTAAGCATTACATTAGGATCTACACTGCCACCTAAACCTAAAATCTTTTTTCTCAACTCCTGGCCAACTTCAGGATTAAGAAGCCCTCTTCTTTCAATAGTATCAAACAGATCCATTGAATAAACTTTTGACCAGAGATAACTGTAATACAATGAACCGTACCCTGTTAAGTGGCCCCAGTTTGCAATCAGATGCGCTTCATCATCAAACATAATATCTGGACGGGTACGTACCATAATATCTTTGAATTGTTTTTCTAGATCAATATTTGGACCCTGGTAAAATTTAAGGGAAGCCAATGATAACCCTATTTGACGTGCATTGAAGAAACCTGCATCAATTTTATCTGCATCGATAATTTTTTGAATTATTTCATCTGGCAACGACTTACGCGTCTGATAATGATAACTGAGCTTTTTCATAATATCTTTATCTTTTAGCCACTCTTCAAACATCTGCGATGGAACTTCAACAAAATCCCATTTCACACTCGTTCCAGAAAAACCAATCAGTTCCGTTGCGCCAAGAATATCATGCATCGCATGGCCAAATTCATGAAAAAATGTTGAAACATCATTATAACTCAAAAGACCTGGCTTATCTTTTGAACCCCTAGGAAAATTAGCAATAACAGTTATAACGGCAGGACAAACAGCCCCAACCTGAACATGATTAGCCTGTTCAGAGTTCCCTTCACGATACGTCGGTAAAACACCAGCCATACATGCATGAGGATACTTATTTGCACGAGGATAGAGATCAAGCAACAAATAACCGCGCAAAATATTATCATTATCATATACCTCTAAGGATTTTACCGAAGAGTCCCACAAATCACATGAAACTTCTTTAAAATGCAATCCTAAAAATTGCTGGTATATCGCAAGTACCTCTCGCACAACATGATCAACGGGAAAATATTCTGCAATTTTTGCATCATTTAAATCAAAATGTTTTTGTCGATACTGTTCGATAATGTAGGCAACATCCCAAGGCTTAATTTTACCATCGCCCGTCAAGGTTACACCTTCTGGTAATTCCCTCGTAAACATATCAAATTCTTTACAAACTTTGCCCTGCACCTTTGCAAAAAGGTCTTCCAAGAATTTTTCTACGCGGCCTGGAACCTTTGCCATTTTATGGTCAATGTCATACGCCGCATATGTGTTAAACCCTAAGGCACGCGCAAGCTCATCTCGCTTAACAATAAGTTTTTGCAATAATGCTATGTTTTTGGGATATGCTTTATTTTGAAAAGCACGACTCATTTTCTTACGTGTTTCTTCCTTTTTCGCATGTTTCATCACAGAAAAAAATGTAGGATAATCAACACCAACAAAATAATTGCCTTTTTCATCCTTTTCTAAAGAATCAACAACAATCTCTGACACTCCTACTAAATCTTCAGCTGTCATGATCAGTTTAGTCGCATCCTCATTAATGTTTTTACTAAACTCCTGCCCAATAACAGATAGTTCATTATTAAGTTTTTTGACATGTTCCATCTCATGCGCAGGTAATAACATCCCCTCTTTTTTATAACTGAACATTGCTTCATCAACAAAATAACGTTGCTCATCTGTAAGAGGTTCTTTTTTTAAATTACCATCAACATATACTTTAAATGCTTCAAACAATGCTTTATTTTTTGAAACCTCATCCTGCATAAAAGGAGTCAGTTCAAGAATCTTTTGATATGCAGCCTCACGCAGATCCTTCTGAGAACTAACATACTTTAATATCGACAGTGGTCCCAACACACGTGATACAATAAGAGAAAGATTATCAAGTGCTTTTACCGTATTAGAAAAGGTACGATGACCATCTGGTATTTCAACAATTTTCTGCACCTGCTCAACAACATCTTTTTTTAACTGTTCTGTTCGCTTATCAATCTCTTCGACTGTTGTCGGAAACAAATTTTTAACATCATTGATGGAATTTATTGAACACATAGTCTCTTTCTCTGCTTTATCTAAAAATGGAATGGTACACCCAACAAGAAACATGGAAATTAATACAAAAAACTTCCTATACATACACTTACCTTATCAAAGAAAATAATCAATATCATTCTGATTATACTACCACGAACAGACATTTTGCAAATTAACTCGCTCGTTATTAAAAAGCCAACGTATAACAGCTGAGAAGTCTTTGAATTACCACATCCATAGCATAGTTTCGGCCAGTCTTCCATGCTCCATGTTGAAGATTCTCAAACAACAAAGGATCTTTGTGAATTTTAATAACAGCATCACGCATCTGTTCAATTGTTTCAACCAAAAAACCATTAATGCCATTTTTAACAATATCGTACTGCCCAGGCCCATTGAAAGCAACCACAGGGGTACCACATGCCATAGCCTCAGCCAGCACAATACCTTGTGTCTCCGTACGTGAAGAAAAAACAAAAAGAGCTGCATTTCGATAAAACATACTTAACTGTTTTTTTGAAGGTTTATGAATAAATTGAACACAATTCTTCGGCGCCTTTTTAGAAACATATTCTTTAAGAACCTGTTCATGATAACCGTACCCTACCAACTGCAATATAAAACGCTCATCTAACTCAGAAACCATATCAATCAACACTTCAATATTCTTTTCTTCTGAAAAACGCCCAACAAAAAGTAACCTAAAAACATCACTACTTTTCTTTGGAATAAACTTAGGCATTGCTTGCGAAAAAACTGGCAAAATTGGACTTGGCACCACAGAAATAGGTGTTTTTATATTGCGATCTAGCAACATATCTTTAATCGTACAACTCGGCGCAATCACATGATCAACCATTTTACAGTAGCGCTCAACCCATTTATTTACAACAGGCTTCATCACCCCTTTCGGAAGTGGTATATAATGCAGATACTGATCATATTGTGTATGATGGGTAAAAAAAACAGGAATATTCAACTTTTTACACACTTTCTGGGCTGCGCTTCCGAGCAAAAAAGGGTGATGCGTATGAACAATATCAGGGCTCAACTTATGCACCAATAACCCCAAGGCTTGTCCTGTTTTCCAGGGCACGGCCATGGGATTATTTTTATAAGTAAACTTTAAAGGACAATACAATCGAATTACCCCCTCTTCTCGTGGCGCATCCTTAAAGTCCAACGTAATAATATAAACATTATGACCCGAAGCACGTAAAGACTGGGCAAAAGCCTTAATCGAACTTACAACTCCTCCCGAATAAGGAGTATAATTGTTTGTAACAAAGACAATAGTCTTACCATTCATAGAGCCCACTTTATCAAGATCTGGCAAACTAGTCATATACAATTTAAAAGTTGACTATTTGTCAAAGTTCACTATAATAAAAAGTGATGAATTGATAATTATATTTAACCCTCAAACCTCTTAACATTCTGATATTCGTTAAGGGCTTGCTTATCTTTATAAGCCTATCTCAAGGAGTCACTATTACATGTCTAAAAAAATATTAAAACCGATAGATTTCGGCAGAGCCGAGCTTATTCTCGGTGAAGAACTTACACTGAATGAGGAGCAAATCAAAGAGCTCAATGCTCTGTATGATACAACCTGTTCTCACATCAGGGAAGGTCAACTAATCAAGGGTAGAGTTATTACCGTTGATGAAAATGGAGTATTGGTTGACATACAATATAAATCAGACGGCCTTATTCCACGTTATGAATTTTTACCACATGAACTAAGAAGTTTGAAAAAAGATGATGAAATTGACGTTATCATCTCAGAATTAGAAAACCTCATGGGCGAAGTAACTCTTTCATATGAAAAAGCTAAAGCGCTCAAAGCCTGGGAAAGAATCACCAAGCTATTTGAGGAAGGCAAACCTGTGGAAGGCGTTGTCTCACAAACAGTTAAGGGTGGTCTTAGTGTTGATATTGGTGTGCCAGCTTTCTTGCCAGGTTCACAAGTAGATATTCAACGTGTAACTGACTTTGATCAATACATTGGTCAAACTATTATTGCAGATATCATCAAAATTAATCGTAAACGTGGCAACGTTATTATTTCACGTCGTAAGCACCTTGCTGAAAAACGAGCTAATGCACGACGAAAAGCAATGGAAACGCTTGCAGAAGGTCAAGTCATCCAAGGTATCGTCAAAAATATCACCAACTACGGTGTATTTATTGATATCGGTGGCGTTGACGGTCTCCTTCATATTACAGATATGACATGGGGCCGCATCTCACATCCAAGCGAAATCGTCAAAATCGGTGATACTATTGCTGTTAAAATTCTTTCAATCGACAAAGAAAACAGTAAAATTTCTCTTGGCATGAAACAAATGAATGAAAATCCATGGGCAGGACTGGATTCATCAATTCAAATTGGCTCAATAATTAAAGGTAAAGTTTCAAGCATTACTGATTACGGCCTTTTTGTAGAAGTACAAAATGGCATTGAAGGATTGGTACACATCTCTGAAGTTTCATGGATAGATCGTGTTGAAAATCTTAATGATCTCTTCAAAGTCGGCGACGAAATTGAACCACTCGTTGTTTCTCTCGATAAAGAAAATCGTCGCATGTCATTAAGTCTTAAGCAATTAAAAGACAATCCATGGAAGTCGGCAAAAGAAACTATTAAAGTTGGCCAAAAAATCAAGGGACCTATTACAAACGTAACTGATTTTGGCATATTCATTCAAATCTTGCCAGGCATTGATGGGTTAGCACATGTTTCAGACCTATCGTGGACAGATCACATAGATCATCCAAGCTCAATGTTCAAAAAAGGTGAAACCGTTGAAGCTGTTGTTCTTAATATCGATGAAGATAATAAAAAAATCTCTCTCGGCATTAAACAAACAATCGAAGATCCATTTGAAGCATTTATGCAATCAAATAAAGCTGGTGGCGTAATAGAAGGTACTATTACTAAATTAACTTCAATTGGCGCATTCGTAGACCTTGAAAGTAAAATTGAAGGATTAATTCACAGTTCAGAGCTCATCAAAAAAGATAATACAGTTACTACAAAAGACGGCACTGAGCTTGCAGTTGGCACAAAACTTCAACTTCGAATTAGCAACATCAACAAAAGCGAACGCAAGATTGATCTTTCAACAAATCTAACGTCACCGAAAAAAGAAAGACCCGCTAAAAGAGAAGCAAAACCTGTTGCTAAAAAAATAGCACCTATTTCCACACCAAAAGGAAAATCACAGCTACAATTAGCATTAGAAAAACTAGAAAAGCAAGACGCTGAATAAAGGATCAAAAATTATGATGGAACAAACACTTGCTATCATTAAACCTGATACTGTTACAGAAAAACATACAGGTAAAATTATTGATATTATCGAACAAGCTGGATTTACTATAGATCGCATGGAAAAAGGCTTATTAAAAAAAGAACATGCAGAACAATTTTACAGTGTTCACAAAGATAAACCTTTTTTCAACGAGTTAATTGAATACATCACATCTGGACCAATAATGGTATTAGCACTCAGAAAAGAAAACGCCGTTACCGATTGGCGCAAACTTATGGGTGCAACAGATCCTGCACAAGCTGAAGAAGGTACCCTCCGCAAGCTCTACGGAAAAAACATCAGCAGCAATGCAGTTCATGGTTCCGATTCTGTAGAAAATGCAAAAATAGAATTAGGTTTATTCTTCGGAACTCAAGCATAAAATATTGTTATGCACATACAAGGCCTGGTTTTCGCCAGGCCTTTTCAGGCGGGGCCTGTTTTATTGCACTATACGGACACACTCTATAGAATAGCACGTAAGATGATTATGAAAAAAATGCTCTTATTTTGTTTTTTTATATCACTACTACGTCCATGTCAAACTATCCAGAATAATTCTGAACAAAATAATCATATTTTTTCAAAACGTTCTGAATTGATAATCATCGTCCCGGGAACATGGACATTCAAAGAAAAGTGGTACAAAATAGGTGGTGATTTTTTTGAAAAACTTCAAAGCACCGCAAACAGACTTGGCAAAAATGTTATCTGGTTTCGCTGGGTTTCATGTAATCACGAATCTCATAGAAAAGGCGGAGCCGAAGAGCTAGCGCACCTTATAAATAACATTGATGCAAATATTCACATTATTTCTCACAGCCATGGTGCAAATATAGCACTAGGCGCATCACAAATTCTTGCTGAAATTAACTCAAAACAAAAAATAAAGACACTATACACACTTGGTACACCAGTTCACGAAGAAACCTACACACCAAACATGAATGTAATAGAAAAATTATATAATCTGTACTCATTAAATGATGGCTGGCAAACATTCTGGGGATATAAACGTGTATTTCAAGAACACCCCAATATTTTCAATATACACGCCTTTGTAAATGGAAAAGAACCAACACACAGCGAAATGCATGCTCCAACTATTGGAACGTGGATTATGTATCTTCCCGAATTACTGCACCACAATCGTAGCGTTATACACTTTTTAACAGACGAATCCCCAACAATTGAGAACGATGCACATTTCACAGAAAAACTATCTTTCGAAAATGATAGACCACTAAATTTACAGGCACTTTTTTATTCAAGAAAAAAAAGAAATTTGTAAAATTTGTAATTTTTTAGGATAATCTTTCCGTTGTTAACTTTGAAAAAAAGGAGTCACTATGAAATCATGTATACATTCAATTATTTTCTTAGCCTCTTTTCAAGCCACATATGCACAAGTAAAAAACATCTCTGTTATTGGTATTGGGAGACTTGGTGTTTGTACCGCACTTTGTCTTGAAAAAGCTGGCTACAATGTACTAGGGGTAGATGTCCATCCTTCATATATTGAACAAATTAACAAAAAAACGCTGCGTTCACCCGAACCATATGTAGAAGAATATTTAAAAGAAAGTAAAAATCTTAAAGCAACAACTTCTCTAGATGAAGCTCTCACCTTTTCTGACATTTATATGTTAATTATTCCCACCCCCTCAACACCAGCAAAGGAAGCATACGATCACACAATTTTAGGTAGAATACTTAGTGAAATAAACAAACGCAAAGTAGAAAATAAACATATCATTATTTGCTGTACCGTATTTCCTGGTTATATAGCAAATGTCGCTCGCCATCTTATACAAGATTGTAAAAATACAACAATTAGTTATAATCCAGAATTTATTGCTCAAGGAAACATTATAAAGTGGTTCTCAAACCCAGACATGGTACTCATCGGTGAAGGCTCTAAAGAAGCTGGTGACATCTTAGAAAAAATATATCGTAAGATGTGTACCAATAAACCACAAATTCACCGCATGAGTCCTGAAAGCGCAGAAATCACAAAACTTTCAGTTAACTGTTTCATAACTACAAAAATTGCGTATGCAAATATGATTGGCGATATATCAGATAAAACACCAGGTACAAATAAATTTGATATTTTAAATGCTGTCGGTCACGACAAACGAATTGGCACACAATGCCTAATGCCCGGATACGGGTTTGGTGGCCCATGTTTTCCACGAGACAACAGAGCCCTGGGATCATACGCCAAAATAATCGGCGTTAAACCAATAATTCCAGAAGCAACCGATAAATTAAATAAACTTCATGCAAAATTAATGGCAGAAGAAATGCTAAAACAAAATAAAGATGAATATATTTTCGAAGATGTTAATTATAAACCCAATTGCCAAGTAATCATTCTTGAAGAATCACAAAAGTTGGCTGTAGCAGAAATAATAGTTCAAAAAAACAAAAAAGTTATCATTAAAGACAGAAAAGAAGTTATAGAACAAGTAAAACAACTTTTTGGTTCATTATTTACATACGAAATAAGTAATTAACAAAACAGACTAACCTAAACAGGATTATCCTAAAAAAGGGGCTTTTTAAGGTCCCTTTTTTAGTTGCTATTCTTGAGTTCTTCGCGTTTTTCAGCAATTTGATCGAGAATGCCGTTAATAAATTTATAGGCATCTTTTTCGCCAAAATCTTTTGCAAGTTCGATTGCCTCATTAATAATAATGCTTGACGGCGTATCCGTTTCGAGTATTTCCCAAGTTCCAATACGCAAAATAATTTTCGTACACATTCCTAATCGCTCTATACGCCAATTCTGTAAAAAAGATTTAATTATATCGTCCAACTTATCACGCATATCGACTATAGACTGTGCAGATTGAGCAACTTCACCATCAAGTTTTATTTTCTGGTCATATCCGCAGTTAATATTATCAATAATTAAATCAACTGAATCTTCATAATTACGCCCCTCCATACCATAAAGAACATGGAAAATTAATGAACGTAACTGACTGCGCGTATAATCACCATCAGAAGAATGCTCTTCACGTTTTTCAGGACACATAGTTCACCATTATTTCTTTACACGTTCAATATAAATTTTATCACGAGTATCAACTTTAATAACCTCACCCTCTTCTACAAAAAGTGGAACTTGCAATTTTAAGCCTGTCTCGAGAATTGCAGGTTTATTTGCGGCACCTTGTGCAGTATCACCACGAAGACCTGGAGGAGAATCAATAATTTTTAGCTCCATAAAAATAGGTGGCTTAACTTCAATTGGACGTTCTCCAAAATACAAAATTGTATAATTGGTGTTTTCTTTAAGCAAATCTTTGACATCTTCAAGCTGTTCTTGGGTTAATGCTACCTGATCATATGTCTCTTGGTCCATGAAATGGTACCCATCGCCATCTGTGTAAAGATACTGCATTTCACAGTACTTTAAATCTGGTTCTTTAAACTTTTCTCCAGTACGAAATGTCTCTTCATAGGTCGAGCCTGTTATCATATTGCGCATCTTAGTACGCATAAATGCACCACCCTTGCCAGGCTTTACATGTTGAAAGCCAACAACAACATGTGGGGCATCCTTATATAGGAACTTTGTTCCCTTACGAAATTCACCCGCAGTAATCACAAATAAATCCTCATACAATTTTTTAAAGAACCTGTTATATTAAGTTTAAAAAAGTCCTAGAAAAAAGCAATACAAAGCGTAATATTAATACCTAAAAGCCGGGGTAAAGTCATGGCAAACCATTCCGATACCCAAATTTGGAAACTTATCAACGACGAAAAACAACGCGAACAAGACTCAATTAACCTGATTGCATCAGAAAATATAGCACCCCAAGAAATACTTGATGCTGTCGGATCTGTGTTAATGAATAAATATGCAGAAGGATATCCCGGACGTCGGTATTACTCCGGCTGTCAATTTGTTGACAAAATTGAAGAAATTGCCATTGAGCGCGCAAGAAAACTTTTTGGCGCTGAACACGCCAACGTTCAAGTTCACGCCGGTTCTCAGGCAAATATGGCCGTTTACTTTGCAATTTTAAAGCCCGGAGATACTGTGCTCGGCATGCAACTTTCCTCCGGCGGCCATTTAACACACGGTCATCCCATAAATTTTTCAGGCGCGCTGTACAATTTTGTGTCATATAGCGTCAACAAAGAAACTGAAATGATCGACTATGATGAAGTTGAAAAAATCGCACTTGAACACAAACCGAAGCTAATCATTGCCGGAGCTTCTGCCTATTCACGAACAATAGATTTTGAAAAATTCTCGCAGATTGCAAAAAAGATTGGCGCTTACTTAATGACAGATATTGCACACATTGCCGGTCTTATTGCTGTAGGGTTACATCAAAGTCCAGTACCATATGCGGATTTTGTTACAAGTACCACACACAAAACAATGCGCGGACCTCGTGGCGCCTTTATTTTATGTAAAAAAGAATATGCCCAACTTATCGATAAATCAGTTATGCCCGGCATGCAAGGCGGCCCATTTATGAACAATATTGCTGCAAAAGCAATCATGTTTAAAGGTGCCATGGAGCCCGAATTTAAAACATATCAAGAACAAGTTATAAAAAATGCTCATGCTATGGCTGATGAATTTAAAAAACTCGGGTACCGTATTGTTGCAGGAGGAACTGATAATCACCTCTTTTTACTTGATCTTCGCTCCAAAAACATCACTGGCAAAGATGCCGAGCTGATACTTGCAAAAAATAGTATCTACGTAAACCGCAATACAATACCATTTGATCCACAAAAACCTTTCATCACTAGCGGCATAAGAATTGGCACCCCATTTATTACATCACAAGGAAAAAATGAAGAAGATGCACGAAGCATTGCACGCAAGGTAAATGATATTCTCTCAAATACGTAATATTTATAAAAAACATGCACATATAATCAAAAACTTTGTTGCCCACTCACTCGGAAGTATTGCACAGTATAGTATTACAGCTATTACATCACCACTTGCATTACGTATAATTAGTTCCTCAGAGCTCAGGTGCTCCCGCTAAAAAATAAAAACGGCAGGATGATGAGAGCCGTTTTTTAAAGGGTAAAATATCCCTTACCTCCCAATAATGTATCCTATAATCAAAACAATTTTTTTATAACACGCTCCAAACCAAAGCCTCTCGTCGAACCAAAACTTAACTCGTGTCAGAAACCAATCTGGTGCCCTTTGCTCCAAAAGTTATA
>Ga0207997_1001547_pt1 | contig 11820 bp, 15 predicted proteins | sample AntAceMetag02UKN_FD_184777 | JGI IMG/M metagenome (GOLD analysis project Ga0207997, IMG submission 184777) | Saline lake microbial communities from Ace Lake, Antarctica - Antarctic Ace Lake Metagenome 02UKN (SPAdes) (version 2) | ecosystem: Environmental > Aquatic > Non-marine Saline and...
TGGAAGAAATGAAGACATTATGAATGCAGCCAACATTGTGGGGTATCTTGGGGTTGATTATATTGAAGTGGACATTGGGCATGATGGATATATTGAGCGCATCCCTCAATGTGTAATCTTTAAAGCATAGGAGTATCTGGTATGTGTAACGTAATGGAAGTAAAGCAGGGTCATCTGTATAAGCATTTCTATGGCAATACTGTCAGACCCGTTGAATCCAATATAAAAGATGGAGTAGCACAAGTGTTGGTACGGTGTGATGTTGTTAAGCTGGACCTAGCATGGGAAGTATCAAGAGTAACTCATAAGAACAAACTGGTAAATGTAAAACTGATGGAAGAAATACTTCCATAAAGAAAGGAAAGCATAATGGCTGATAGGTTATATTGTGGATCAGGAAAACAGATAGACGGAAAGTACGGTCCGTTTTACAGCATAATGGTTAATCTCTCACAACTTAAGGATTATACCAAAGAACATGGCTTTGATCTAAAGAATGGTGATCGGTGTATGCGCCTTGATCTTTCGGAGCGCAGGAGCCCGGATAAAGCGGGGAACACGCATTCTCTTGCGGTTAATACGTATAAGCCCCCGGCAAAGGAAGAGACACCGGAAGAGCCGGTTATGTCGGATGATGATCCAAACATGCCGTTCTAAGAACAGCCTGAAGTATACAGGGGCATCAATACGGGTGCCCCTGATGAAAGGAATTTCAATGAGTAAATATAAACTGGTTTCAATTCGCATAGGTCCGACGCTATGGCAGGAGTTTATGGCTGCATGTAAGGAGAGAAAGACAACTGCAAGTTCTGTTGTTCGCTCCCTTATAGAGATGTATAATAAGCGGCATAGCGATGAAAAGATGAGCTTATGAATCGCACAGGACATGATGTAACGGTCGGGATAGATCCCGGAAAAAGTGGCGCAATGGCTATTATTTCCGGAGATACTGTAAACACTTTTATTTTCGATGATAAATCAATAGCCTGCACCATTGCCGATGAACTCAAAGGACTTGATTTTGTTATGGTTTATTTGGAAAAGGTTCATTCATTTCCGGGTCAGGGAGTAGCTTCTTCATTTACATTCGGAAAGGCATTCGGCGAAGTTGTTGGATGCCTTGATGCATTATGCATTCCGTATAATTTTGTATCTCCGCAGAAGTGGCAGAAGACGATTGATGATATTCCTAAAAAGAAAGACGGACCGGCAGCACACAAGAGAGCCCTTAAGATGGCAGCACAGCGTAGATTTCCTCAATCGAAACCTACACTGAAAACAGCAGATGCTTTACTGATTGCTGCATGGGGAGTTAAAGATCGTTATTCCTTATTTGAACCAAAACCTAAAAACGCACCAAGAAAAAAACAAATCAAATCTCCACCTGTTATAGATTCGTTTTAAAGGAGAAGGATATTTAAAATGAATGACAAGAGCAGCGATTCTTATAAGATAAATGAATGTAATTATGGATGGTCAAGTGTAAAAATAGATTATGATGATAATGGTGGGCCTGATAATGTATGCGGCCCGCCAACATTAATTGTAAATGATATAGACATAGGAATGACAGAAGGGATAATTTTGCTTCTGGAATCAGCATGTGCAAGAGCAAGATTCAAGATGTTTATGGACAAACCTTTTCGCTAAAGGAAACAAAGGTATTGAAGCATGATCCATAAATACAATAGAGCGTGGCCCGATACAGCAAGCAATGCATCCATAGAGCTTGCATGTTATCTTGAGAAGGCTTCGATTCAGACCGGTGGACTCGGAGAGGCTGCACATTTAAAGAATGCATGTATGCTTCTTTATCCGGAGCCTTATCTTGTATGGTCGGAGTGGGCTGACCTACTGGTGAACGCATGGTGTGATAACGACTTCGCTACAATATGGGGTGCGGCAGCATGTGGAAAGACACATATGTTCGGAGCAATAGCTATGGTTGACTGGCTGGCTGATCCATCCAATACAAGAACTGTTGTATGCTCTACTACGGTTCCTATGCTTGAGGACAGGATATGGGGCTCCATAGAGCATTTCTATGGACTCTATGGCGACGCAAACCTACCGGCAAAGATTACTTCATCAAAGCACAAGATTCTTTATGATTCCGGTGGAGGCAAAGCGGCAAGAGCCGGTATATACGGAGTTGCTGTTCTTCAGGGATCAGTCAATGAAGCCAAGTCTAACATCATCGGCGTCCATCTTCCGCGCATGAGGTTGATTGTTGATGAGATGCAGGCAACAAGAAGGGCGGCTGTTGAGGCTCGTGGTAATATGACAAAGGGAGCAAGCAGGGGATTCAAGTTTTTCGGACTCGGTAATCCTATGTCAAGGCTTGATCCACTGGGAGAGTTTTCTCAGCCCGTTGATGGATGGAACTCAATTAATATCAATACAGGTACATGGCTTACAAAATACGGGCGCACCTATCATTTTGACGGCTTCAAGAGCCCTGCTATACGTGATCCAAAGAAATACCATTTCCTTATCACTCAGGAACAGATAGATAAACAGATAGCTGAAGACGGGGAGAACAGCCCGGACGTAATGACGATGTGCCGTGGATTCATGCCTATGGAGAGCAGCTCTGCTGTAATCATAGGAGAGGCAGCCATTGTTCAGCATAGAGCAATGGAGTCTGTTGTATGGCGTGATAAGTTCTTTACCGTTGCTGGATTCGACCCCGCCTTTTCCTCTGGTGGAGACAAGGCCGTTCTGTCTTTTCTGAATATAGGGTTTGATAACAGAAACGCTCTGGTTATAAGCATTGATGAGATAATCAGGATAAAGCTGGATATGCTTGATAAGAAGGTTTTGCTTGAGCAGATGTGTAAATCAGTTATCTCCTACTGTCAGGATCGGGATGTTTCTATTTCTCATTTAGGCGTAGATGATTCCGGCACACAGAGCGCGGCAGATGAGGTTACCCGCATTTCAGAGATTGAACCTATAAGGAGTTCATTCGGCAAAGTTGCCAGTGAGATGCCGATAAGCGAGTACAACAATGATCCGTGCAGTTCAATGTATGCCGATAAAGTTACAGAGATGTGGTACAGCTTTGCTAAGTTTATAAGATACGAGCAAATCAGAAGCCTTATTCAGCGTGACGCAATATATCAATTCAGTGTCAGGGAGGTTGATCCTAACTCCGGTAGAAAGAAAAAGATATTATCCAAGAAGAAGATGAAGGACTATCATGGAGTTTCTCCTGATGATGCAGATTCAATCGTTATAGCCGTTGATGTAGCGCGGCAGATATTCGGAATCATTCCCGGTTCAGATATATTCAATCCAAGCGGAAAGTCCAGAGCGGGACAGAATAAAGAGTTTTTTAAAAAATCTCAGGATTTTTATAATGATGACTACTCAGGAGAAAGTGAACTTAATGGTTATGATGACATGCCTGAAATGCTTATATAGGAGAAACAATGCAGGCTAAGAAGAAAGCAAAAAAGAGTAAAACAATCGACGAACTAAAGGAGGCTAGGCTTGAACTTGCAGGACTTCATGGATTTCTATCAAGATTGCATGGATACCTGAATCTTCCATATTGTGACAACCAGAAAGAAATTATAGACATGTTAAGGAAGTGGTTGTCATTAGAAATAAATAAAGAAAACGAAAAAATAGATTCGTTTTAAATAACTTGACAAAAATATAAGACACATATACTTATAATAAAAAAGGAGATTACTGTGACTAACGCAGATAAAGCAGACCAACTTTTTATGGAAATAAATGAATTGCTCGGGAAAGCGTCAATGAAAATCTTTGAACTTACCAATGGTAACGACGAAGAAAATGAAAGAGTTCCTACAAGAATCCTTACAGTGGGATCAGAAGCACAGAAAAAGATAATGGAAACAACACACTGGCTCGGGGATTTGCTCTATCATATAAAAACAGAAATTTCAGATGAGCCGAACAACTCGGCTTTTGATGCGGCAATAAATAATAATCCGCTTACTGAAACCGGAAAAACAATCAATATGGACGGAAAGGAAGTAGTATAATGGAACAATTCTCAATGAATAGTGGTGGGCCGGGAGTAACAAAAATTAATCGTGGCAGGTATTCTGTTTCCGGAGGACAGGAAATTATCTTTACGGATGATTCAGCAACTCCTGAATCGGTTGGATGTACTGACAATGATCTCTTTGAGATTCTGGTTGATCGGCTTGGCATTGTTGCTTTCGCTGGAATGGTCGCGGAATTGCTTGGGGCGGATATGAGTAATGAATCTCCTGCCGAAGAAGCTCCTGCCGAAGAACCGACAGCCAAAACAGAAACAACAATGAAAAAAGAAAAGACTTCAGGTAAACGATCCAAGGGATCTGATACAGATGGGGACATCTAATGGAGTCATGGGTAAATACAGAATGCCCATTCTGTTCCGGTGAGCTGAAGTTTGATGTTCTTGGAAAGATGGACGTAATCGTAAGATGTAGTGGATGCGGACTGCATAGCCCGTTGTTTACAAAGGACAACGCAATGGAGTCGGCAAAGACATGGGCGTCAACAAGGGCAGGAGTAAACCCTGTTGCGCCCAAAATAGAAGCGAAACCAATAGTTCCTGATGGGGATCTTGAAGAAGAGCTTCCATGTGAACCCGGATGCTTCTAGGAGATTACGATGGAATGGTTCCGTGACAAAATGGTTGTCCCGCCGGGTGGTGAGTATTTTTATTTAGTTGAGGAAACAAAAACTAAATTAACGGCATTGGATATTTACTCACTTGTCCACCTTATTAAACGGCATATGGGATCAAACGGGATTGATATACCTGATAACATAGAGGCTCTTATTGAAGACTATATGTGCAGGTTTATGCCAGAAGGATTTTGTTGCGGAGCCCCCGTTACCAAACACAGCAGATGGCTCACTCCAGCAAAGATACGTGATGGAACAACAGCCTTGTTTTATGGAGTGATCAAAGGCGACAAGGCATTTGTGTCACAGTCTATTGCAAGAGAACGTGCAATTATATGTGATTCATGCGAGGAAAATAATAAAGGAACATGCACAACCTGCAATGGTTTAAGACAGTTTGGTCAAAGATTAATAGGTGGAAGAAAGACTGAACTTGATAGAGTTTTAGGCGTCTGTGATAAATGTGGATGTATGCTTGCTGTCAAGGTTCATTTCTCGGAAGAAATTTTAATGAAACTTAAAAAGCACGACTACCCTGAGCATTGCTGGCTATATGCAATGGGGATGTCTACGCTTGAGGATTCGGAGATAGACGATGAGCAGGAAACAAACAGTAAAGCAGATTGACGAGCTGGACAAAGAGGATAGATTGATTCGCACAACAGACAGTGGATCACGTCCAAAGAATGCAATACAAAGCTGTGGTCAGCTTATGTCTATTTTTGAGCGCGTCGACAAAGCCGATGAAACGAGACAGGGAAACAGATCACGTATAAGAGGTATAGCAAACGGGGTTCCTCCCTTCTCAAGAAAGAAACTTGAGAAACAGGGAAGGAAAAATGATATAAATATAAACTTCCGTGAATTTGAATCAGCTATAGAAGCCAACGTTTCTTCAACAAATGAACTTCTTCTTGAAAACGGATCGCTTATTGTTGTTAAGATTCAGGACAAGGTGCTTAGAAACAAGTCTCTGTATCAGGGGTTTGAGGGAATCATAGAAGAAGAATACACGGATGTTATACGGAACTGGTTCGGGTTTTTCTGTCATATAGATAATGCTATTCGCAGTTGTCTTATGTTCGATGTAGGATGCATGATATTTCCTGATTATTATGGATGGCAGCCAAAGGCATATGATAGGTCAAAGATAAGATTTGACGGAAGTTGTGATGTAGATATTGATGCACTTTCATTTATATGTGTTGAGGGAAAACTTAAACCGTCTGATCTTTATTATCAATACGAGAATACAGACAAACAGAAAACCGGATGGATAAAAGAAGGTATAAAAAGCATCCTTAAAGAATGCTATAGCAAAACAGGCAAGTCACAGGAAGAAGACGCAAAGACACAGGCTGGAAGATTTGAAGCCGTAGAAAAAATAATACGCTCTGGAGGAAATGATTCTGATGTTTCTGATCTTCGGGATGTAGAGGTTCTTTATTGTTTTGTTCTTGAGTCAGATCAGTCTGTTTCTGAATATATAATCCCTGATCCAAGAGTTTACAAGCGATCAGATAATGAATACTTTATAAATAAATCAGAGTTCAGGTTTAAGAAGATGCAGGAAGTTGTCTGGCTTATGCCATACAATTACGGGGATGGAACGTATGACGGAATCAAAGCTCTTGGCTACAGAATCTTTCCACATTTCAGTTTATCAAATATATTTTTATGTGAAATCTTTCAAGCCGCACGAATAGCAGGTAGCCTTATTGTTCAACCAAACACTGCTCTCGAAAAAGGCAAAATGAATTTTTCTCATTTTGGCGGATATACGCTTGTTGATCCGGGTCTCAATATTATCCAGAGTTCATTCAGCCCGCCCCTTGAGCCGCTTATGCAGCTCAGGTCTATGTCTGAGGCCATTGTTAATAATAACATTGGCATCTTTAAGCCGCGGCAGGAGAATCCGATGGCAAGGCAGGCTACAAAAACAGCTACACAGGTACAGGCCGAAGAAAGTAAAGAGGCTCGCTTTGAAAAGAATCAGGCAAAGATGCGCTATGATTCACACGATCTTCTTCAGGCCGAGATGTTCAGACGTATGACTAATCCGGATTACCTGTTCTTTGAGGTTAAGGACATAGTTGATCTCGATAGGCGATTTATTGAATTTGATAGGCTTATAGCAACAAAGGGAAGCCTTCGTAAGTTTCTTGAGTCCAATGAATATACCAAGATGCCCGGAAGAGAAGAGGCACTTAAGTTCTTTTATGCCTGTTATGAGCGCGGCGTTCCTCCACAACTTCTTTATGATTCTGTATGGATGCTTAAAGTCAAATGTTCTCGTGGTGTAGGAGCCGGTTCCGCCACACTAAAACGTGCGGCACTTGCTGAGTTAATTGGACTTCGTGGCGAAACAGACGAGATTGGGCGCAAGCGGATTATAAGGGAATATGTCGCTGCCTTACTTGGCGGATACTCGGAAGTAGACAAATACTTTCCTTTGGACTCCCGTGATGTTATTCCATCCAATCAGACAAGTATCGCTATGCTTGAAAATAATGACATCATGGAAGGACAGCAATGTGCAGTTGGAAGCGATCAGCTGCACGCGCTGCATATTGATGTTGTAATGACAATGCTTATACAGGTGGCAAAAGAATTTGCAGAACAACAGAGAGACCCGGCAGAGGTTTATCAGATTATGGCTGTTGGCATTCCTCATGCTGGAGAGCACTTACAGTATCTTGCTAAAGATCCGACAAGAAAAGAGCTTGTTGAAGCCGCTTCAGAACAATTGAAGATGCTTGGTCAGGTTGCACAGCAGGCTCAACAGATGGCAATGCAGCAGCAACAGCAGCAACAGCAGCAGGAAGAGCAGAATCAGCAGACTGTTCAGGAAGCACAGCAACAGATGGCAAGTCAGGAATTACAGGCCAAGATGTATGATAGCGACAATAAGGCCAAGGTTGCGCTTTATGAGGCGGACAAGCTGCATGAGGCACGTATGCGTAAGGTTGCTACATCTGAAATGGCCATGAACGCAAAGACAAGGACAGAAATTCAAATGCTTGTTGAGCAGACCTACAATAAACTTAATATGGATAGACTGAAAACTGAATCAAAAATAGCAAATGACGCAAAAGGGAAGCAGGGACAATGAGTATAGATATTTTTGAAATAGCAGAAGTAGACTCTGCTGTACGTAAACAGATTGAAATATGGCAGTCGCTTCCAACTACAAGAGAAGTGATTTCAGCAATTGAAGGCAGGGTTGGAAGATTGATAAAAGGAAGCCCTCCGACAGCATCAGAAGGAAACCAGATAAACGGAACAAACTATTCTGTTGCCTATGGAATGTTAAGGGCTCTTTCGATTATGGAAAGCAACCTTTCTGAAGAAACTGAAAAGATAACAGAAATAGAAGCTGATTACAGCGACAAAGAACTCTAGGAGAATGAGCATGGGAACAAAAAACGCAGATACGGAACAGGTTGCCGAAAACGAATTTAAGATGAATGAGGATATTATAAACTCAATGTTTTCAGAAGAGATTCAGGAAGAAGAGAATATAATAAAAGAAGAAGGTGCTGACGAGCCAAAAGAAGAGAAGAAAGAAGAAGAAAAAAAAGAAGAAGAAAAAAAAGAAGACACTCAGGAAGAATCTTCAAAAGAAGGATACAAAATAGATGATGTTGTTCCTGATATGCCTGATGATATATTTTCTGATGATGACGAAAAAAAGGGTGATCCAGATCAGGAAGAAGAAAGCAGGATTCCCGATACCGATGAGGATCTCGAAGAAGAGGAAGAAGAACTTACAAAAGATTTCAATGAAAAGCAGCGACACGCCTTTGCGAAAGTAAAGCACGACAGGAAAGAGTTGCGTGACAAGTTAAGGGAAAAAGAAAAGAAACTTCAGGAACTTGCCGACAATCCACTTGGAACAAATTCAGAAATACAGGCAAAGCTGAAAAGGCTTGAGCAGGAACTTGTATCAAAAGATAAAGAGATAGCTGCTATTGATCTTTCAAAGAGCGAAGTATTTAAAAAGCAGCACAATGAACCCATACAGGCAAAGGTCGCACAGATTATTAAATACCTTATGGAAGATGGGCACAATAGAGAATCAGCGAGCAAGCTGGCATTAGGCATTAAAGATATGAAGCTCAGAGACAGGGCCAGACGTATTGCCGAAGAGTCTCCATTGTTTAACGGGGCAATAGTTAATCTCTATAATGAAGTAGACGAGCTTTCTGCAAGAAGAGCTATGGCGTTACGTAATGCCGAGGGAACCCGTGCATCTCTTAATGAATCTCAGATGCGCTCAAATGAAGAAAAGCGCATTGCATCCCTTGAGGGAGCGGTAGGTTCGGCTGTTTCAAAAATGCGGCAGCAGAACAACTATCTTTATAAGGCATCTAAGCATGATACCGAGAAAGCAAAGCAATGGAACAATGGTGTTTTTGGTCGTATCGGCATGATAAAATCTGTTCTTGAAAAGAACAATCCTGAAGAAATTGCAGAATATGTTGCTGATGGGATAACTGGAAGACTTGTTCGTGGCGAGATGAATATACTCCGCAAAGAGAATCAGGAGCTACGTGAAACAAACAAGCGTTTAGGTGGAAAATCAGATACAGGTCCAAAGCTCTCAAGCAATAGCGGGGTTAGTTCAAAAGATACAAAGGAACAGAAAAAAGAAGTTTCCGGTACAAATGAAGATATAGTAAATCAGATTCTTGGCAATGATTTTGATGGAATAAGAATATGAAAATAACTCATTATTTGTATTGACAAATTCGCAGGATTGTATCTAGTATTTGTTCAGAGTCAAAATATGACGCGCTCACGTCAGCCTTAGCCGGGTAAATGGCAGGAGACTCTAAAGTTCGATTAGCTCCGTCGAGTAGGTGGTTAGCAATAGCAAAATAAACCATAACTTGAGGAGTTGAAAATGAGTATTGTAACTGGAGGCCTCGCATTCCGTAATCAGAAAATGATTGATTATGCCGAACATTGGGATCAATTTATCATGAACCGATCACGGATGCACCCTGATATTTGGTTTGATCGTGTACCAAAAGGACCGTTATCTAATTATGACGGCCTTGTACGCAAGACAAACATCTTCCACGGCGGACTTGGCGAACAAGCTGGTCTGACTAACTGGAAGCAGATCATGACCAGTCGTAAACCAGAGGGAACGGATCCCGGATATGACGCATGTTCCTACAACCCACGCACCTTTACATATGCATGGGAAACCAAGCAGTTCACTGGATTTGAGTCTTCGTGGCAATCCGAACCTATCTGTATTAAAGATGTACGATGGGTTGCAGAAGGTCGTCAGCAGTTGATTCTGTTGTCCAGTTTTCTTGGACAGCTTACGCAGAGCGTATGGTCTAACCTGAATCATGAGAAGTATGTTGAGTTTTCTGTTCTTGCAGGGAATGCTCATATTCTGACAACACAGGGACCGGAATACTCTTCTGATCCTACGGTTCGTTATTACTATGATCCGTATGCTGAAGACAGTAATGGCAATACCTATATTTATTTCCCGGCATCAATGGACCTCAGTACGCTGAACTGGTCTTATCTTGACTGGTGGCAGGATTATCTTGGTGATGCATGTCCTGAAGCGGCTATCGCCAATGACTCAGGAATGCCTTCATTCGGGTTGATTGCTCATAAGCGTGATGTTGATAATATGCTTATGAACGATTCTTCCATTCGTGAAGATATTCGTTATGCCATGCCAAAAATGTTGATTGATGACTATCGTTCAGTCAATGCATGGAAGGGCTGGCCCCTGATTCATGATCTGCGGCAGATGCGTTTCAAAATCGAGAAGTACGTAACCAATCCTACTTATCGTGGCGCAACACTGACCGGTACCTTTATCAAGGCTATCCGAGTTAAACCACGTCGTGAAGGCGCTGCGGTTACTATCGGTAATCGTCCGGAAACAAATCCTGATTATGTCAATGCAGAACTGGCGATTGCGCCTATCTTCATGAATGGCATTATCCAGAACTTGATTCCTAATGCCATTGCTGATGCAGGTGGCGGACACGTCTTTGGCGCAAGCCCAAGCTACAATGGAGAGTTTAACTGGATCAATGAATATGATCGTGAATTCAACATTAAACGTGAAACAGGCTACTTCTTTGCAAACTTCGAGTCTTTCATGAAGCCTCTGATGTATGCCAATGAAGCCCACTCAATGCTGTATTCCCGTTGTCCTCAGCGATATAACAGCACTTGCGCTCAGCTTGGTCCTGATGACATTGCTGCTACTTCTGAAGCAGTTGGTATTGCTTCTGATGCCGTAACGGCTGATGTGGATTCAACGAATTACACTGTTAAGCTGACGCTCAGTAAGCGTTTGGCTGGCGGGGTAAATGAAGCCGTAACTGTCACAGATGACAGCGGTGTAACGTATAACGGGTATATTGCTCAGGCAAATGCAGAACCAACCTATGTGTTCATTCTCACGAGTCTGCCCCCGGCATACACAGAGTTCACTGCGGCAGGTAGCTGCACTGTTGTTCTTGCGTAACCAATAATCCAAAATGAATGGAGTAAAAAAAGATGAAGAAACTATTAATAGGATTAATTGCAGCCATTGCGGTTGTGTGTGTAGCGCAGGCCGTGACCGTGACCAATATGGGTCAAGTCATTACCGTTACTACGCTTGAAGAAGTGGCTGCGTCCACTGCTGACCTCGACGTAGTTCAGGACCAGTCATTCTATCCGGCACAGCCCGGACAGATTGGAACATTGGTTCGGTTCTACAACTTCGCCGTAGATGGCGGGTCAACGGCAGTTACGTTGAAGGGTGGAAATGTACCGGATAATCTGACCATCCTTGATGGATATATTGATGTTGTAACGGCTATAACGCCTATTACGGCAACAACCAATGTCTTGACAGTTGGTAGCGTTACCATTGGTACACTTGATTCTGTATCAGCTGGTGTTGCGGTTCTTGCTCTTAATGGCAATGACACAACGAATGCTGCGGCTGTTGTATCCACTCAGGCTGTGGCTCCGACTGCTGGCGTATGGCGTGTTACCTATCGTTGCATAACGACTCAATAATTAAAGTGGGGTCGTCTGGCATAAGTCAGGCGGCCCCTTCTTTTAAGGAGATAATATGAAATTTATTACACTAATGAGTGTTGGGTTTATTCTGGCGTCAATGTGTAT
>Ga0207997_1001548_pt1 | contig 11818 bp, 22 predicted proteins | sample AntAceMetag02UKN_FD_184777 | JGI IMG/M metagenome (GOLD analysis project Ga0207997, IMG submission 184777) | Saline lake microbial communities from Ace Lake, Antarctica - Antarctic Ace Lake Metagenome 02UKN (SPAdes) (version 2) | ecosystem: Environmental > Aquatic > Non-marine Saline and...
CGCCCATCTGCCGGGTTATTCCGTTTTGCGTCGCCGGTTGTGCGGGCGCGGGCGGCGCTGCTGGCATACTTACCGTTCCTGCCATTGTTTCAACCCTCCTCAGTCAGAAGTTCCTGGTGCACATCACCTACTTGAATCCAGCCTTCAGGCACCACGCCATCGGCTGGGTCGAATCCGCCGGTGCAAAGGTCCCAACAGGCACATCGGCCGAACCCATTACAGGCGCTCGTATTCCGCGGCCAGCGCCCGTAGCGCTCGCAGTCGCGCAAGATTTTGCCCCACTGCCAGAGTTCAAATCGGGCTTCCTCGATATCTGACGGGAGCCGCGGTATCTCGCGCCGAGCGAAGTAGTAATCTGGCCGCTCTACAATGTCGCTAGTAAAACGTTCACCGTATTCTTCTGGCGTTTCCATGCGTGTGCGCAGCGTATAACCGTCTTTGACAGATGCACTCTGCCGCGGCTTCCCGTCCTTCTTGAAAACTCGGTTACCCGCTATATCAAAAACGATTTTGTTACCCTCCTCGTCCAGCATAGGAATCTGTCGTGGACGGATGACGGGCTTCCGGGCCACGTCATAGATTACCGTCTGCACGTCTAAGCCGCTGTCGAGTGCCGATAGCCAGTAGAGCGATACCTGGCTGTCAATAATGAGCCGCTTCCAGTAATCGCTGCCGGGGTCCAAGTCGCTTGAGGTCGTCTTGTATTCGACAATCGCCAGACGCCTATCGGGAAGCCACGATACTCTGTCGCGCTTGCCAGCGAGCGTCCATGTGCGGCTCGTTCTACCCGACACATGATTGCGAAGAGGAATTTGAAACGCCTCCTCTGTTGCTACTATCTCCATTTCAGCATCAGCCTCGGCCCATCGCCAGAAATGCCCCGCCAGAAGACGGGCGACCGTCTCCCGTTCAATTTGCCATTTGTAGACTTGCTCCTCATCGAAATCGGGCGGCGGGCCCGCATCGTAATCCGCAACCGCACCGAGAATCGCCTCATCACGACCCATCTGCGCGGCAAGCTCCATGCCACGGTGAAAGGCGCGCCCCATCCTGAGCGGCGGTGCCTCCCTGTCCGGTCGCAAGCCCAGCACGTAGAGCAGATAATGTTTACGCAAACAAGTCTTCGCACACTGGATGCGGCTGTGCGTCAGGCGGTTATCGCGGGTTTCAGGCAATCCGCTCATTCTGTCTCCTTCGGAAGCTCAAAATTGTTCACAAAGTCAGCGGTCAGCCGTTCTTCTTCATGAATTTCCCGCCACATTTTTGCGGTTGCAATGTCTAACAGTTTTGTACACTCTATCCAGGCGTGGGCCTTCTGGACAGCGGCTCGGATACTGGCCACGTTCTGCTCGCAGTGAAAATACGGCGGCGAGTAAGGGTCAAAAGGGCCTCGTGGCGGCGCATCCGATTCGATAAGACGAATAGAGATACTATCGCCACATGCCTGTAACTCGATGTTATAGCCGTCCCGCTGTTCAAGTATCTTGCTTGCCATCGTCTACTTCTCCTTTCTGCCCTCAGTCTTCCAGCTCAACTTCCAGTAGTTCAATCAAAACCCACGCGGCGCTCAGTTCTGCTTGGAGCCAATGAATGTCTCTAAACGCTTGACCCTGTATGGCGCAAAGCGAACCGTCTATCTCGTATCGTTTCTCAATCTCCGCGAGCCTTGCCTTCGATTCCGCTGGTATTCTTGCCATCGTCACTCCTCCTCAAGGTAAAGCGCCAATCTCGTTCGCAAACCGTTCCATAAGAGCGGCTTCTGCGAAAAAGGATTGTTCGTGGTAAGCCAACGCCTGCTCGCTATTCAGCCTCATGGCATTTTCTGCCTGCATTGCTGCTACCCGTGCGCTGGCAGCAATGACTCGACTATAAATACCTATCGCGGCGGTGTGCCTATCAAGACTCCTTATCAAGTCCTCATCAGCCATCGTCAATCCTCCTCTATCCCAATTTCACCACAGTCCGGGCAGACATCGTGAAAGTCATCCTCACTTGTTGCCTGCCACCTCTCCCCGCACCGTGGGCAGACATAGCAGAGCGTGTCTGGCACGCTATCCTCTTCGCCATACGCCCCGCCATCTGGGTCGCAATGTTCACCCATGCCTCTCATGTCTGGCAGCATGTCAAACCTCCTCGACCTTGACGCGTCCCTGCTCGTCCAGGGGCAAACCCAAACAGGTGAAAATACCGAGATGCCGATAGATAGGATAGCCAGGAGCAAAGCTGAGAATATGAAAGGTCTGACCATCCATTTTATCCTTAGCCTTTAGTGTGATTCTATTTGGAGCGCCAAAAGTGCCATCCTTAATCAAATAGAACTCCGTTATCACGGGCCCGACTTCGGGTTTTTCGCCCCGCACTCTGAAGATTACGTTCTTTGCTTTGTCAATCATCTTTCCCTCCTGGATTGAGACAATCGTCGAAGTCTACGAGCAGCTTCCTCGAGACCCCGGAACAGCTTGACCGCCCCATCACGCAACTCTGCAATCTGTTTATTGAAATCCCGCAGAGCTTTGTCCTGCTTAGCAGCCTCCAAGTCGTCTGGCTCGATGAGCCGCCAACCGTCCATTGTGCTCCTGGCTGCCGTTACGGGGTTGCCCGTGTCCTTCCACAGAAGGGTTCCAGTCAAGTCGTGCTCCTGAACATAGGCTTCTCGGCCACCAGCAGATTCAACTCTCCGCCCAGTCATCGCAACTGCTCTCGCCTCTTCAAGCTTCATCTTCCGCCTCCCCATCTATTCCCCGCGGAGGGCCGGGCCACGTAATGTTCTCGTCTGGCGCTGGGCCTTCTACCAAGCCCTGCACCATCGCAGTTAGCCGCTCAATAGCCTCACCGAGTTCGTGGATAGCCTTGCCGTATTCAGCGAGGTTCCTTTCTATCTCAGATTCACTCATCTTCTACCTCCCTCTTTCTCGCCCGCTCAGCGTCGAGCAGTTGCCGGTGTGCCATGAGCACATCAACGATTTTGGCCTTTAGATTCTCCTCAAACTTGTCAAGTTCAACGTCCGGTATCATACGTTCTCCTTATTGTGGGGACGTGCAAATGTGGCCCTTGTCGTCTACTGGCATATCCAAGTTTAAGGGCACACCACGGCTGAGCTGCAAGGGCTCTCCTGGGACAAACAAAGCAAGGCGATAGCATCCCCCGTCTGCTGTGGCCGTTAGCCAGACTTTGCCAGGCCCGTCACTATTCACCAAAGAAAGCTCTACTATCCGCCGCGAAGGTTCTTCGCTTTTCACTACAAACATTGTCCTCATCTTATTTCCCCTTTCACCAAAGCCCGCCATCCTCAGAACACATCGCCCAGTATGCGACCGCCCGTGCAAGCTCACTCAGCCAGTGCATCAGCGGCCTCCTTCGGCTTGGCTTCCTGGGCGCTCACATCACGCGTAACGACGAGCGAGCGCACCTTCTGAACCAACACCCCATACAAATTCGTCACTGGCTTTACTTGATAAAAACGACCTGGGTTACCCTCGGTTTTTATCCAGCGTTCACCCTCGCGCTTGGTCGCTACGTGCTTTACGAACGTCAATGTGTCCTCACCCACTTCTTCCCAAATTTCCGAACCCCGCTTCTGCCTCATCTTCGCCTCCTATAGGAAAAGTCATGCCAGAAGTCTCAACTGCTGGCCATCAACGCTTGTATGCTTTCGCACGTTGCATTGACGACAAAGACATTGAACATTCAACCAGGTATGCCCGCCCCCGCGAGCGAGGGGAACGATGTGGTCAAGGTTGGGGTACAAAGAATGAGTAGGCCTATAGCCAGGCCGTGTCTTGCGCCCGCACATTGCGCAACGATAGCCTGCCGCCTGGAACACGAGACGGTCATCTATTCGCTCACCTTTCACGTTTGCTTTGCGCGCCCTACGCTGATGTTCACTTGCGCGATGGTTTTCGGGATGCGCTTTGAGATACGCTCGGTTGTATGCGCGGTTGTATGCGCGTCTTTCTTCCCGATGTTTCTCTCTATAGGCGCGGTGCCACTCTCGCAATTCTTCGCGATGTTTCTCATTATACGCTCGGTTATACGCTCGCGTTTCTTCTCTGCGCGTCTCGTTGTAACTGCGGTCATATGTTCGCCTTTCTTCCAGGTGATTTTCTCGGTAACTGCGCTTCCATACGCGAACTTTTTCAGGATGCTTCTCTCTGTAACTGTGCGTCTTCGCCAACAATTCCTCTTTGTGCGTTTGGCGATATGTTTGCATATATGCTTGGTTTTCCTCATCAAGTCTCCACGCATAGGTATCAGCCATCGTCATGCCTCCTCTCCCGCAAGCCACTTTTCCACTTTCTCCCTGCTCCCCCAGCAGTTGCTTGGCAAACAGCTGTAGATGAAGGATACAATCTCCTTGATTGTGCGTTGATTTGTGTCGTCTGCTCTGCCGAGAGCTTCCGTCAAGTTGTTCTCAAGCACCGCCCGCAAAAAGTCTCCAGGTGGCAGTCTATGATTAACGTAACGATGCAACCCAGCCAACGTGTTGGAAGGCACCTGGCAACCCAAACTATCAGTCGCCCACTCGTCGAGCGTGCAGCCCGCCTCTGTCCATTGAAGCTCTTGTTCAGCCATCTCAACCTCCTTCGTTAAAGCCCCTTATCCGCTCATCAGATGCAAAATTCGGCCTCGCGGCAGCCATTTACCCGTCTTGCCCTCGTTTCGTTCACTCAGCATCGGAAAAACCCTCGCTGTTGGGGTCTTCGGCAGCCACAATCCGAGCAGCCTGGCCACCCACGCCGAAACGATACGGATATAGCCAGCATTTAGGTGAACAGCATAGTTTGACCTCTTTCGGACTATAACACACGCATTCCAGACAAAAATTACGGATGGCATTCCCCCGATTCGCAAGCTCGCCTGGCCGCCGCCGTCGGTTCCTAATCTTTACCCGTTTCATCGCTCAACTCTCCCGAAAGAAAGACCCGCTGGCTATACCCCCAACAACTTCGGGAGCGGCGCAACCCACCCATTTAAGCCACACGCAATGGCGGCCACCGAAAAAAGGCTAAAGACCACGGCCATGATAACCAATGCCACCCACGGCTCATCGTCACTGGACTGAAATTTATGTAAGGCCCAGATACCGAGGGGGACAAACACAAGTATCCCCCCGATACCGAGAAAAGTGAACATCATGCCTCGAAGGGCAATTTGCCTCAACGCCTCCTCCGCCACCGGCACGAGCGTCTCAGCCGCCACGCCAATTTTGTCCGCCAACTTGCCCACAACCTGCTCTACCGTTGTGCTATCCATTGCCTACTCCTCTCTAAAAAGTTGGCCCGCTGGCCGGATTCCCCACCCGGCTCCCTCATTGACATTGCGTATGGTAGAAAGCAATGCCATGTCTCGCGCCACCGAAGACTCTCTTATGTGTTTGTTTCAACACGGCTTCTGCACCACAACCTCGGCGCTACCACGCCGCAGCGGGCCATTGTCAGTTCTCCTTCACTCTGCCCACGCGTCCAGCGCCTGGTTGATGCGCCGGGCCACCAGACGGGCGGTTCGTCGGTCGAGGCATACCTGCGTCTTGTGCGTCCCCATCACAATATTGCCATCCTTATCAAAACATACAACCGCGCTGGGGAGCTTACCCACACTGCGCGCGTACCAAAACCTCTGCCTGACTCGCTTCAACCTGCTTTGTGTGCTCATCGTCGCCTCCTGAAAGAAAGTCCCGCCGTCCACGCGCTGCGCGCTACGCGAGTAATTTCAGCTGCTGCCCTTCAACACTTGTATGCTTCCGCACATTGCATCGGCGGCACAGGCATTGAACGTTTGCCCATGTATGCGGGCCACCGCGGGCAAGAGGAATGATATGGTCAAGGTTCGGGTAAAGCGGGTGGTACTGATTATAGCCAGGCCTTGTCTTGCGCCCGCATATCGCACAGCGGTAACCCGCTTGCTCAAAGACGAGCTGGTCATCTATGCGCTCGTAGGCAACAGCTCGCTTGCGCGCCCTGTGCCGTTGGCTCTTTGCGCGTATCTTTTCGGGATGTGCCGTTTGATATGCGCGGTGGTATATGCACCATTTTTCGGGATGTGCTTGGGAATAGGCGCGGTCGTATGCTCGTTTTTCTTCTCGGTGCGCCTTCCGATACGCGCGGTCGTATGCTTGCTTTTCTTCTTTATGTGTTTGATTATAAGCGCGTATCCTATCGCACATGCACTTCTTACAGTAACCCTGCAACCTACCGGCAGCTCCCGAATGAGCGTAAAATTCAGACAGAGGCAAAAGGCACCCACATTTTGAGCAGCATTTCAATTTCTCGCGCTCAATTATGTCCTTCACTTTTTGTCTCCAGCCCATTTGTAGCTCTTGCATTTCGGGCAGACCTTCGGCAACTTATCTGCCAATGTCCACCACACATGCCCGCATACCTTACATTTGCACTCCCTCTGAACTCTCGTTTTCTCGCTCATTCTGTGCTCCCTTATTTTTGACCTGCTCAAAGTCTACCACGTAGTAGCCATTCTGTCAAGTCCCTTTCCTGGGATTCTTTCAAGTTTTCCTCTGTGATGCGGCAAAAACCACTGAGAAGCGCTATCGGCGGGAAATATATTTTGCGGGAAGTTGTGGAAGGGCAAAGGAAAACCCTCGGCATAGCTGGCCTACACCGAGGGGCAAGGGCACCTAACCGTCCCCGGAACCAGCTTCGAGAAACGGCGTCTTGGGTACATACAAAGATAGCGGAGACCGGCTTCGATGTCAAGCATTTTTCATTAAATCAGTACATGCAGGCCAACCTATGCAGTAGTACCCTCGCCTGTAAAAGGGGTGTCTTACGGTAACGAGGCTGCATAAGCTGGGATAAGGCGTGAGCCGCGGGCGCCTATGTTTCGTATCCGTAGCTCGTGCAAATGTCCGGGCGCAGAAGCATTGAAAGAGAAATCTGCATGTAGCTTCCACCCTGCCTGCAATAGTTTTCCCGGCAATTCGACTTCGTTTAATTTATATCCCATCTTTCGGCCAAGCGAATCTGTAGTCAAGCCGATACTGCGTGCTTACTGAATGTAGCTACATCTTACCAGCGACCTGCTCCTCTGTCAAGGATTATTTCCTTGCTATGCCAGTATCCGCTTCCACAACAGCAAGATGCCGAGCATAACGGAAATGACGCTGCAAGCACCGAGCGAGACCTTTGCCCACGTCCACAGGCGATTGACTCGCTCCTGACCGTTCGCCAACTTGCCCAACTTCTCGAAGATAAGCCAAAAGCAATCTCCGCTCCATTCTGAAAATGGACCCCCATTGGGTGGCGGATTCGTTAGCCCATGCTTTGTAAAGTCTCGGCCCATCGCTTCTGGACTCCCTTTCAGCGGTTTTGATGTTTCTCACGCCATGCCATGACGCTCTTGAACGAGTAGCCTGCGAACAGCCCGATAAGAATGCCAACTATTATCCCTGCGATGAAAATAGCCATCTCAACCTCCTCAAATCAAAACCCACAGCAAAATGGGCCCGCCTATCATCGTGGCAAGGCCCGCCCAAATCCCGATACTCTTATTCACAAGGCCACCTGGCGCGTCGCTGAACAGCAGCACAAGCGCGAACCCGACGCCGACCAGCATTACCGTGCCTATCAGCTTGCCGAGCAGCCGCATGCCGCCTGAAATGGCCGTGTCCAGGACGGCCTTCGTCGCCTCGTCGAGGCCGAATCTGGTGGTTGACACGTCACGAGCCGTCTCGGTTTCCACAGCGCTCTCTTGCTGGCGACTCTCCTGAAGAACGTCACGCCCCGCCTCCGCTCGCTGGCTGGCCTGCTGGCCGACTGGGATACCACCGCAACCGGCAACGAGCAGAATCCAGAGCACGGCAAAGACGGCGATTATTGCGACCCATATCAAGTCAAGATTGATTCTCATTCTGAGCCTCCTGTAGTTCACATGTTGTTGTGCAATATTTCCCTGTAACAATCTTGCCGAACTTCGGGCAATCAGGATTCTTGCAAACCCAGGACGGCCCGCAGCATTTTGTCATGCTCTGGAACTGCGCGAACTTGCAGGGCTTTGGCACGTCTATCTTTGCAGCGTCCGCCGCCACAGAGTCAAGATACCGCTCCAGCGACCCCCGGCCAGAAAGCGACTCCGACCGGCTCGCTGCGATTTCCTTTGCCAACCAGGCAGGTAAATGATGTTTCTTAATGAGCTGCACAATAACCCCCAGTTGCTTCTTCGGCTCGATTTCGTCGAGGCAAAGCGTCAACATCGCCCCAACGGACTTGCGTGCCTGTTTCTTCATTGTCACTTCGGATTTCAGCCGACGTGCCTCAATATCAATCGGCTCCAATCCAAGCCATTTACCGAGCGGGCAGCTATTGTCCGTTCCGCGGAACCACAGACCATCAGATTTCTTGTTGCAGCCAAACAGCGGCTTACCCGACCCCATGAGCGTCTCAGTCCGGGGCGTCATATCCTCACCGCCTGCGGTCCTGATAATATCCCGCCGGATGATTTCAGGCAGCCCGCAAGACGAATAGCCGCCGATTGTCATGCGAAGCGGACATTGCAGGCAAATCTCCTGCCGTGCCGCCGCCAACCCTCGCGGAACCTCGCTCATGTGTCATTCTCCTTACGAAAGAACTGCATGACCAGTATAAAGGCGGCAATCCGAAAAGCCGACCACATTCTGCCCCGCGACGTCGAACTCGCCGCGCGGGTGTGTCGAAGCGCACTCAAGCACCGTTGCCGCGTTCAGATACGCAGGGCCGTATTCGCCAACTACGTATAAATGTCCTACGCTAAACCTCCATTTACCGGTTTCAGCGACGCATTCCAGGTGTTTATCTGCATCAGGAGCCATTGGGTAACCAGAATAAAGCCAGCGACAGTTCACATCACCATCCGCACAAGCATCCCCGTCGGGGTCTGCCACACCCCCACTGTCAATCTTTATCATCGCTTGCGTGCCTACAAGCCCACATTGAGACCAAGCACAATCGCCCGCATCTTGGTCGCAGCAATTACCCGAAACGGCACATTCAAAGGGTGGGTCGCAGTCCGTAGGGTTAGTTACCTCACATGCTTCCTGACCTGCCACGCACGGGTCGCACTTGTCCAGGTCAACGTCGTCTGTCCAGACACATAGCACATCCTCGCCACTACAACAGGCCGTATGGCAGCCCTCGCAGTCATCAGACGGCGGTGGCCCAGGAGGTGTATCCCCACCGCCCTCCGTATCCCAACTCCAGCCGTGTAAGATTGTGCCCATGTAATTACCTTAGTTCTGGCTTTGGCTTTTTCTTCGCGGGTGGCCGTGCTTGAAAGATTACCTTTTGAATGAACTCGGTCGCGCTTCGGTTCACGAGATAGCGCTTCTTGGCCGGTTTGTACCGTGCGTCCACAGCCGCCCGCAACTCTCGCAGCCCCCATCGGTCAATGCTTTCGGTCCCCGTTATCCCCTCCAGCGCGGTTACCGCAATCTTGTAAAAGGGGATAAGGGCATCAGAGCAATCGGTAATCTCGCGGATAACGCCATCTATAGCGCTACGGTCGCCGTGAATCGCCTTCACCATATTGTAGACAGTTTTGCTTACATCGCTAAGAAGACCGTACAGGATGCCGCCCGGCGTATACGTAACGAGATATAGCGGGTCGTAAGGATTCCGTTTTCGCCCTGTGAGGAGATTGTATATCGCACCGAGAATCATACCGCGGACGATTCGACCAATGATGCGCTCGGCGGCAAGTTTGCGCTCATGGAACGGCCTTGCTCGTCCGACAATCTTCCGCATATCCATTACGTGCCGCTGGAAATAGCTACGCATAAAGGTAAGCAAAGGAAAGAGTGTGCGGCCTATCGGCCCGTGCTCAATCGGCGCACGTTGTGCTCTATCGTAACGGAATTGGTCGTTGTTCGATTTCTCTTTCGCTACGTAGTGCTTAAACATGTCCTCGCCGTCTCTCGCAAGTATCTCAAGGGCAAGGACTCTCTGCTGCGGCTCGAAATCAGAAAGGGCAATCTTCTTGACTAATTTTGGTATGTCGTCTCGATATTTGTTCAGCGCCCGTTCCGTAGCGTTTAATTTTGCCCAATAGGTTCTCAGCCGGTTAATGACCCTATCAACCCACGGGTACATCCTTCCGAACGGGCTGCGCCTTGCAAAGTTTGTGAGTTTCACCAAACCGGGAAAGGGCTTCTCAGATTGCATCAGGTAATCGCGCAATAACCCCGTGTGCATCGCAACATAAGTATGGAAGCGTTCTATTTCCTCAGCAGTCAATCTTCGGTTACGTATATCCCAAAGTTGCGATTGGTCGCCGTACATGACGCCTGTCTGAAAGGCGTTACGCACCGAAAGATGCGGCGACATAAGGACAGTGCCAATCGCTTGGCCGTATACCCGCATCAGTGGTCGTATACCCACGCCACCATACCGGGGATAGCCTTTGAGTTCGTCTATAGCTAACGCTAACTCATCCGCTACTTTGCGGGGATTGGCAAACTTCTCTACATTATCGTTAAATGCCTGCGCAAACGAATTAACATACGGCGACAACCTCGTCAGGTTCAAAATCTGATACATGTATCCGTTCAGCCGCGCGAAAATAGATTCGTCGGCCTCCCGAAACTCGACAGCGCGTTTGACCTGAATATGTCCTCGCCCAAAGGCGGTTGGGCCAACACGCCACGGAGTCAGCAAGCGCCGTACGATTCGTGTCGGCTCATACCCGCTGCGGATAACACCCCAATCTTTACCAGAGAGATACTCGCGCAATGCCTCGCGCCCTTCGGTCTCCAGAATATCAAGCGCTTTCTGTAACTGCTCTCGTGGCGCGTCGGGGGCCATTTCTTCGGCGTGCTCTACCAACTTGTAGCCGTATGCCCCGTAGAGCGTCTCAAACTTCGCGAGACGCACCATCTCTGGGAAATCCTTGAGAATGTCCTCAATGGCCTCCGCCATTGTCAATTCATCGGCCGTAATGTTTGTTGGCGCAGCAGGCCGGGGGCCGTATGAGAGTTTTGAGGCGATATAATCCTCAATGCGCTTGCAGGCTATCTTATCCGACATAATCTTGCGGGCGGCCTCTTGGTCAACACTCATATACAAACGCTCAAGGTATTTAACAACTGCTCGCTCGTTCTCAAGTTTCACATTTGTAGCCGCATCCCACAGCAAGAAGAACTCCCTGACCCCCGTCTGGTCGCTCATGGCAGCACAGTACAGAGGCATATCCTGCAACACAGACACGCTTGATTGTTTGCCTTTCAACGCTTTGTGCTCTCTGCGCTTTGCAATACGGCCCATCTCGTCTTGCATTGCCTTTGCTATGCCGGGGTTCTTCTCAAACGGCGCATCCGCGCTGTGGAGCAACCGCAGACTTACCGCTTTATCGAGCATCCGCCGAATCAGGTTGTGCCCCTGCGATTCTGTGCAAAAATTCTTCGCGTCCATATAGGCGGGAATCGTTATGCGCTCGGCTTTGAGCATCTCGACAAAGGCGTCAGGATTCATCTCGCCGCGTTTCTCAAGGTTGGCGCGTAATGCCTGCACCTTCTGTTCTGTCTTTCGGGTAATGACGACACGCGCCCCGATGCGCTTGGGTCGTACCCGCTCCACGTCTTGCCATATCTCGAGAAGTGCATCCATGTCCTTAATATGGCTCAAAGTTATACCGGGGCTGTGCTTCATCCGAATTGCCGTCAACTGCACCTGTGGCAAGCCCTTACTCTTTGCGGTCGCTACGATTCGCTGCCGGACTCGGCGCAATTTTGGTTCTGTTGCCGCCTTTACAGAAAGGGTCTCTATGTCGCCTTGCAGTTGCTTGATTCGCTCATCTATCGCCTTCGTGCTTTCATCAGCAACGATAGCGCGAAGG
>Ga0207997_1001549_pt1 | contig 11814 bp, 19 predicted proteins | sample AntAceMetag02UKN_FD_184777 | JGI IMG/M metagenome (GOLD analysis project Ga0207997, IMG submission 184777) | Saline lake microbial communities from Ace Lake, Antarctica - Antarctic Ace Lake Metagenome 02UKN (SPAdes) (version 2) | ecosystem: Environmental > Aquatic > Non-marine Saline and...
CTTAGTCTCCTTTTTATTTTATTCAAATCTCCTTCTCCTGATTTGGATAATCCAATCATTGTCTTTACTAACTTTTTCTTATTAGCTCTATATCCTAAATCAGAAAGGTCAGAAGTAACTGCAACTATCGCAGTTCTTTTATTTCCGTCGCTGAAAGCGTGACCCGAAGTCATAGCCCTTGTAATCTCAGACATTCTATCAAAAGGTTTTGTCTTTCGATTAGCCATTTCTATTCCAAAGTCTAAGGAGTTTCTATTTGAAACATTCCCCCCAAAAACTCGATTAGCATTAACTAATCTTTTCTTACTGATTTTCTTTAGTGCCATAATCTATACACATAAAAAGAGTTTAAATAGTTGTCGGTTTCGTAAACCTCAGTTTAAACGTCTCAACTTTTTATGTTTAGCATTTGTAATTAAATCTTCAGCCAAAACCTCGTCGGTATAATACTGACTAATTTTATAACTTAACTTATTTCCTTTTGGCTTTTCATCTAATTCAAAAGTGTAAGATTTATGGTATGTTCCTGTTAAACTGAAATCCATAATCACTCCGCCTGGAAATATTATCTTACAGAATGAAAATTCTGATATAAAAGAACCATCAATAACATTTCCTTTTTTATCTAAGATGCTAATTTCAGCTAATGCACATTCTTGATTCAAAGTTAAATCATAATCGATTGTAACTACCTTAGATTTTTTATCGTAGCTGGTTTCAACATTATCAACACTCATAGCACTAACTAAACCTAAACTTAAAATTAAGCAAAGTCCTAAACTCATATATATTTTATTCATTTTTTAACCTCTTTGATTTAGTTTTCATTTTAAACATTTCCAATCCGCACGATATTTAAGTTCCCACCATAATATTCTCCATCACCAGTTCCAGTCATATCTTGAGTAGAAACTCCAACATCATCTCCGACTGCTAAGGTTATTATACAATTTCCTGATTGAGTTATTACATCTCCTCCTGCAGCCATTTTATGATGATGACCACATTCGGGTTTCTCAATTCCATTAACCATAATGGTCGATAAATAAATATGATTGTTTTGACCACTTCCAATTCCCATATAATCAACCCGATAAACTCCTGCGACTTGTGCGGTTAAATTACTAACTCCTGAAACAGCAATACCTTCCGAACTAAAACCATTCAAATCAGTTGCATCTGTAAAGTATAAAGGATACCAAGTATCAGCAGAAGCAAAACTCATGGTTGTTCCTGTGTGATTATGATAAAACATCCCTCCGTAGATTTGATTACCTATTATGTTTCCTTCGACATCTAAATCTCCACTAAACGTCCCATCAACTGCTGAAATATCACCAAATATATCCACATCATCTCCAAAACTTACTAATCCTAAGCCTGTTTTTATTGCATAATCATTAGTAGCTCCTGTTTGGTCTGCAACATAAACACCATAATTATTAGTAGAACCCCCTAAATCTTCACTAATTCTATAACCATAAGCATTTGTAATTGTTCCACGGCTAATATCACTTATTGCAGTATCAAAATTAATTAAATCTGTTATTGTATTATGAAATGAGGGAGTAAGAGTAATGGATGCAGGTATAATTCTTATTCTATCAATATTACCTGCTGTAGTTACACCACCACTAAAAGCCAAATAATCAACATTACCAGAAACACCAGAAAAAAGAATTGGGGATATTCTTATGGGAGCAGAAGGGTTTGCAGTATTCAAACTTTTTACGATTACTGTTTGTCCGAAAACACAATCTCCTGTTGCTGTTAAATCTCCAGCCCCAAAATCCCAGTCTCCAGTCATGCTCCCGTCGGTGATTGTGTTAGTCCCGAGGTCTAATGTTGTAACATTTATACTCCCATTAAAAGTATAAACATCATCAGTTAAAACCCAGTAATTACTTAATTCATTATAAGGTTGTGCGTTATCTAGTGTTTTGTGGTAATGTGCTTGAATCATTGAAGAGGTAAAGTAACTATCATAAATCGCAACCTCATCAATCAAACCAACAAAGTCTTCTCCGATTTCTAAATTATCGGAAGAAGTTCCCGAACTTCCTAAAGCATCAGAATCAACTAATACTCCATTGATATATAAATATAATGTTGTTCCATCGTATGTTAGGACAACATGATAAGGTCTACCAGGAATAAGTCCTTCTGAAGTAATTGTAACACCATTAACGGTTGCCTTAAGTTCCATACTTTCAGTCAATTCAATTTGATAATTCGGTTTATTTAATAGATAACCTGTAGGGGCTAGCATTTGAAACCAAAACTCAATAGCAAAACTTGAACTGCAATCCAATGCCTGGTCCCCATCAGGGATACTAATCGGATTGTTATAATTATTGAAATAGGCAGCTTTTCCAACAATCCAATCAAATGCAGTAACATCAGGAAAAACAGAACCATCATGGTCACCAAAACTATCTTCTACGTTCCCTTCCATTTGCCAATAAGCTACCATATCTTCAGAGTTTGTTCTATCTATTGTATTCGAAACTCTTCTTCCGTTTTGGTAGATTTCGTTTGTAAAGTTTCCTGTTGTTGCTTGAATGTTAGTTGTTTCTATTAAATTAACATTTGTTAAATTATTTGAATCCATATTAATATTTCCTGTCATAGTACATCCAGTTAATTCACACCATAAGTCATTACCAAGTCCTGTAAAGTATGTCCATAATGTTGCTGGTGTGTATCCTTGCCAGTAGAATGAGTTGTTTACGAATGCTGTATTATTGTTAAAAGGGACTTGTTCAGGAGATAAAATTGGCCCATCAAGATCATTATATCCAAATCCTGCAGTTGTAAAACTTGTAAAAACTAATATTGTAAATAAGAAAATTACAGCTTTCATTAACTAATTTAAATTAAATAGATTAAAATACCTTTTGTTTTTAAATCAAAAGTTATTTAAACAACATATACATATACATTTTATGGAAGAGTGTGAAGAATTAGAAATTCCAACTTGTGAAAAGTGTGGATCAAAACAAATTCGTACAACTAAAAAATTTAGAATCTGTATTCGTTGTGGAAATAAGGAGGAAATATAATGGGATTTTTTAGTAACTTTATTGATAATTGTAAAAGGAAAAAAGCAGAAATGGATGATAGAAGACAATTTCTTGACGAGGTTGAAGAGAATACAAAACCATTTCGTAGAGCTGCTTACATGAAACAAGCAATTCATGATAGTGTAAATGAAGGAATTGCACGAGCAAAAATTGATTCAACAAAGAAACTACAAAAAGTTAATGCACCAAAAGAATCTACAGGATTAATGGAAGGAATAAATAATCCTTACAAGTTTTTAGAAGGCCACCCAGGATTTCAAAAAACTAACTTAACTAAATCAAAAGGAGAAAAGAAAAAATGAATGCAGAATTTATAAGATCATTTGCATTATTGTTTAGTGCAACAATAGCTTTAATATGTGCAGTATATATTTATCTTGGAAGTCGTAAAAAACTAAAAGATAGACCACAACAATTAGAAGAGAACTAAATATGGGAGGTAAAAAATATGGGAAAAATATTTAACAAAAAGAAAGTTGAAGGGCCTGTTGCAACAACAGCACCAGAAGAATCTGAATCTCAAGGAGAAATGGATTATGTTGATCAATTAGATAATCCAAAGGAAGTTAAGGAAACACCAACAAAGGTTGTACCAAAAGTTGAAGATAAACAAGTACAATATAGGGAAGTTCCAGTTTGTATGTCACAAGCTCAGATAAATAACTTAATAATTGAAAACAACATTATGTTGAAACAGATTATTTCAAGTATGGATGATTAATGGTATATGAACCACCAACTTATGAAGAGTATTGTAAGGCATCAGCGTATGCAAAAGTAAGATATAAGTTTGGTGTTTATATTCAAATAATCGCAACAATTTTATTATTATTATTATTTATTTATGTGTTTACAAATATAGAAGAAATGAAAACAAATCCAGCAGATTATGCTGAAAAGAAATTAGGGGTTTTTTGTTCTTATCCTCCTAGCTATTATATTCAGGAACAATATTATATTCAAAATGGGAGCAACAGAGATATTAGAAACATTAAGGAAGGGTGATAGATTAACATCATTAGAGATTGCAGAAAGATCTGGGTGTTCAAAAGATTCTGTAAAACAAGCAATAAAGAGATTGCTAAAAGATGTATCAGAAAATCTAGAATTTAGGAGATTAACCCCTGAAGAAAAAGAATCAAGATATGGACATAAAATTGGTTGTAGAATCCATATATATTGGTTAGACGAGTAGATACTCCCCCGAATGGCAGGGGGGTATCTCTCGCCCTTATAAGAAATAAGTTTTACTTGTAAACAACTACTACTTTTCTCCTTAGTTTTCTACGCTTAGATTTTTTAGCTTTCTTTAGAACCTTCTTAGCTTTAGGGAATTTAGTCCCATAAGGATTACCAATTGATTTTGTAAAGGCGGTTGGATTAAACTTTCTCTTAACTTTCTTTACAACGATTAGTTTGTTCTTTAATGTTCTATAAGGGCCAACTTTCCTTTTCTTCTCAGCCCTCCGAGCAAGTTCTTTAGCTTCGTAATCCTTATATTTTCGGATATATTTTGAAATTCCCATTTTATCTTCTTAATTTCCTCATTGCTCTCTTGGCTATTTTACGACATTCACTACACATTTTATTCATAGTTCCGTTGTACTTTCCACATCTAGAGCATTTTTTATATACATATCCCATTTTTATCTTCTCCTCCTTTTGAATTTTCCACTAACTAAACCTGTAATATTTCTATCAGCTTCTTCCTGTAACATTTTAATCCGCATAGCTGATAATGGTTTATTATCCCATTCTATTTCAAGTGCCTTCCTATACTTGCTTCCCATGATTATCAAGGAGGGGGTTTCGCCCTCCGCCACCTCGAATGAGGCTATATATCTAAAGTGATATCAAATTTAAATTGTGTTTCTTCTTCTTCCAAAGCTTGTTAATACAATTCCCAATACAATAGCTGCTGCAATTACAACAACGATTATAGCAATCCAATCAGCAAATGTAGCTAATCCTGTGATTGTAGTATTTACTGCTTCTTGAGCTGTTTCCGAAGTACTAATCTGGTCAGAGAATGTTGCTAGAACATAAAGTCCAACACCAAGCACAATACCTACTAAGATTATTGTCAAAACAGCTGGGTATATATCACCAATGGACATTCCTTTTTTATCTTGAATGTTTCCCATTTTCAATAATTAAATACCTGAGCCTCTTTGACCGAATGAAGATAGAACAACTCCTAGTACAATAGCTGCTGCAATTACAACAACGATTATAGCAATCCAATCAGAGAATGTTGCTAATCCTGTGATTGTAGTATTTACTGCTTCTTGAGCTGTTTCCGAAGTACTAATCTGGTCAGAGAATGTTGCTAGAACATAAAGTCCAATACCAAGAACAATACCTACCAAAACAATTGTTAAAACAGCTGGGTACATATCACCAATGGACATTCCTTTCTTCTTTATGGTTAATTTTTCCATATTTAAATTAAACCTCCTTCTCCGTTAATATCAATCTGCATAAGAAAGTAAATCAAGAATTACTTAAATACATTATAAACTAAATCTAACAGGGTATAACATAATTAAACAGGTAGATTAGTTAGAAATAAATTGATTTATTTCTTACCGAAAGATATATAAAGTAGTTATCATTAAAGATAATATGGATAAAAAATATAAAACAAAAGTTGAAATAGAAACAGAAATATTAAATCAGTTAATAAAATTAAAAGACGTTGGAGACACTTATTCAAATGTTATAAGGAGATTATTGAAAAAGAATGGTTGATAAAAATAGGGAAGAAAAAGATACAACATATTCATCAGTATGGTTATTTAGAAAAAATGGAAAATTATATAGTGGGACTAAAGATCCTATAGCTAATATGAAAAACTTTAGACAAGTGAGGGGAAAATACTTTAGTGAATTTAATCCAACAATAGCAGAGAATATAATTAATTTTTGGAGTGAAGAAGACGATTTAATTTTAGATCCATTTGCTGGAAGAACTCGGTGTTTTGTATCTGCTATGAAAAAAAGAAAGTATTTAGGATTTGAAGTTTCTAAAGAAGTTCATGATAAAATTAATCCTTTAATGAATATAGAAGATTATAGACATCAACCAAAAATATTTAATATGGATTCATTTAATATTGATAAGATAAAAATGCCTAAAGTTGATTTTATTTTCTCATGTCCTCCATATTGGAATTTAGAAAGATATGAAAGTTGTGAAGGGCAGTTAAGTGATATAAAAAATTATGAAGAATTTCTTGAAAGATATAAACAGATTATGGAAAAATCAATTAGCTTATTAAAAGAAGATAAATATATGTGTTTAGTAGTTGGGGATTTTAGATTAAAGAAAAGGTATTATACATTTCATTGTGATAATATTAAGATGATGCAAGATTTAGGAATGAAACTTCATGATGTTATTTGTATTCAATCGGTTAGTTTTGATATTGCAAATAAAAGATTTGGGATGTTTAAAAAATGGAAATTTACTTCAAAGGTTCACGAATATCTTTTAGTATTTAAAAAAGTAATAAAATAAGGTATAAGTATGATAGACAAAGAAAAGAAAAAAGCATTTTCACCGAATAATATTCAATGGTTACTTGCACATGATAATCTTTCTAAAGGGGGAAAATGGAATGGATAAATTTATTTTATTCCACCAGCACTTATGATTCTATCTCTTAAAATCTTTGAAGCAATAGCATAACTAGTATCATCTCTACCTTTCTTTTCTTCTATTGCAATTATCTTATCCAAACAATCTTCTACAAAAGAAGTTCTTACCCTTATTGTTATTGTTCTATGTACCATTCTTTAAATTTTAATAAGCTCTCCTCGTATCATAACCTGCTACTTTTCTTCCAACTCCAACCTGGTAATCTTTATCCATCTTCAATCCCTTATTAATCTTAAACATATCAAGAGCATTAATAGTTTGCCTAATCATTATGTAAATAAATATTAGGAAAAGAATGACTCCAAGAACTACAAATAATGCTAGAGTTGTTGCATTTGTTGCAGCTACTACATTCCCATCCATTGAAACCATATAAGCAGTAATCATTGTTGCTGCTAAGAATATAAATGAAGTAATCATAAAGAATATTTTAAATCCAACTTCTCCCATCGCTGAAGATAGATATAATAAGAAACAAGCAACACCAAAGATGATTATTATTACCCCCATTTGAAACATAGGCATTCCTTCAGGAGTTGGATTTCCTGTAGGAGTAACTTCATAGGTATAAGTAAAAACAGTATCAGTTCCTTCTAAGTCCCCATGGCCATCAATTATCCAAGTACCTAATTGGTTTGTTAAACTACAATTATAATAGGTGAATGAAGGACCAACCTTAACTCCTTCAACTTCCCAAATAACTCTTGTTCCATTTGGATAAGTAATTGAAGTAAAATTAACATAGGTGCAATCAGCACAAGTTTGAATTAGATCAATACAATCATCTGTTTTCTTTGTTCCAATATCTGTTTCTGTAGCACTTACAATTGAAAAGGTTGTTACGAGAAGTAACACTAATAAGATAGTCCACTTTGCCATTCTATATCTTTAGAACCTCCTTTATTAAATACCTTTTCTTTATCATTGTGTTCCCTCCACATACATCCAAATGGATGCTAGTCCAACTAAAACAATCCAGATACTCATAAACCATGTTGGAATTAAATCCATTGTTCTAGCTAATACTGATAATATCATTGTGACAAATGCTGCTGCTGAGAAAGATTTAGATGCTGTGTTTGCAGGATTCTTCATCATAATAACCAATGAGATTACAAATACTGCACTAAGTATTCCTTGGAATAACCATAGTGAAGTTGTACTATTTATCCAACTAATCATTTGAGTAGCTGTTGTTACATTTGCTGGTGGTTCATATAATACCATTATTTATTTCTCCATATTTTTATTATTGTTTTCATTTTTCTCCTCAGACTTTCGAGCCACGTAAAAATGCGGTCACCACCGTGAAGATAATAACTCCCCACAAGATTGTAACAATCAAATATTTAATTATCGAAGCAACAGAAGTTATAACTCCTGCATCTTCTAATGTTCCACCAACTAAAGCACCTATAGTATTTGGGGCAGTTAATACCATAAACAAGGCTCCACCAATTCCCTTTAATGAATTAACAACACTATCAATTAATTTTCTTATTCCAGAAGTTTCTGAACTTAATCCATCACCAACTTCTTCAACATCACTACCAGTATCATAGAATGTTGAGTTAGCTAATGTATTTGTTCCAGTCAAAGCCCATTCCCCAGTCATATTTGTATTCTCATAATTAAGTGCCATTTCACTAATGAATAAACCAGCGAATACAAATATCCCACTAACTATCATCATCATAAAAATAACATCTCTTAAAACTAATGATCCTTTTTTATTCATCATTCTCTACCCACCCTCATCAGAAGTATTATAGCTATCGCTGTTATTGCAACAATAGATATAGCTCCTATATTTATTAATCCAAGTAATGAAATTGCTATAACACCAACAGCACCGAAGATAATCGCTAGACTTGGTCTTGAAATTCCTAACATTATAATTCCAATAAAGATAAAGAAACTCCAAAGGATTCCATCAAGACCAATTGCATTGAAAATATTTGTACCAATATTACCAACAATTCTTTTATTTAGAAATTCATCAGAATCTCTAGTTATATATCCAGAAGCTTGGTAAGTTCCATTAACTTGTGTAGAAATATCACAAGTAATAACTCCTGAAGCTGTTGTTTTTGTTTCATTACAAGGCATCCAAAGTGTAGAATTAGATGGCCAAACTCTAAAGACTTCTAATCTTGCTCTTGTAAACAAATCAGAACTATCTGCATAAGTATAAGTAAAAACATTTGTTGTATCACTAAATGTTAATGTAGAAGTTAAATCTCCTGGAGTTTCATATCCCGAATCTACACTTATAGGAATAGTAAGCGTAACTGTACAAGGACTAACAGCACAAGTTATTTTTGTAGCTGATGAATTATATGTGCTAATTCCTGATTGATAAATATGAAATCTATAATCTGCATCTTCAGATAATAAATGTCCAACAGCTTCACCAATATAATTAGTTGTTAATATTTCTGTAGTTACCCAATCCCCAGTTCCTGGATAATATCTTTGAACCCCAACTTCTGCATTTGTAACATCTGTAGCACTTGTATCTACAACATGAACTATAAATGAAGTTGAATCTACAGAAGCTAACATATAAAGATTATCTTCTCTTGTTGCATTAGTAACTACTACTTCTTCAAAGTTATAAAATTTATCTACAAAATCTATTGCACTTAATTTTATTGAAGTATCAATATTATAGCTTAATGTAGATGGTGAAATACAAAAGTCAAAAGTAGAATTAGTACCACTAGTATCTGAGAAAGAAAATTCATTTGTTGCTGTTGAGCCTGTTTGCTTAACTGTAAATGTACCTTCAAAAGAAGCATTCATTTCAGCCATATTTGATTCGTTAATTATTGTAAAATTCCAAAATGGGACTGTTAAAGAAGTATCACAAAGTCCAAAATCAATTATTTCTACAGTTACGTTATGGGATGTTAAATTCTGTTTTATTGTCCCAGTTTCATTAGTTAAATCAATTGTCCAATAAGCTGTAAAGTTTGTTTGTTCAGCAACTAAGGGCATTATTGCATTTGTAGTAAGTGTTGCATTAATCCCAGAACCAGTTCTAGTACCTGTATATTTTGTACCATTTAATATTAGTTTTCCAGTTATAACACTATAATCTGTATTACTATAAGTTAAATCTACACCATAAACTTCCGTTGCAGATTCAACAGAAGTTGTAGGATATGTTTGAGAATTTTCAAATATTCTATAATCCCAAGAATAAAATGTTCCATTATAATTACCAATACTATCATTTGCCCAAATGGTTATGTTTGTATTTCCATCTTCTAAAGTAAAATTTGTAGAATTAAGAACTCCAGAAATACATCCCTCAATAGTTACATTAGTTCCATTGTAATCATACCAACATGAATCTAAATTTGTATCAGTAAATGTTACATTAAGAGTTTCATTGTTTCCAACAGTACCATAATCAAGCGTTCCAGTAGGAGATTCTAATGTAATTATTGGTGTTGTTGAATCTATACCAAATGTTCTATATGTCGCTGTTGTTACTTTAGATGCATTATCTGTTGCTTGACAACTCCAATTATAATCTCCTTCAGCCAAGGTTCTTGTGAAAATATAATTTGAGTTATTTAATCCAGTTGTATTTGTTTCATTGATTATTCCATCAAGCATGAAAGATACGTTTTCTAATTTAAAGTCATCAGTTGCTGTGCAATTAAAGTTGATTGTTGAGCTTGTTGTATTGTAAGCATCAATAGGAGAATTAAGTGTTACTGTTGGTGCAACATCCAAGTATACATATTGCATACCATCTCCCCCATTATATAATAATATAACTTCTTCTTGTGTTAATGCTCTATCCCAAATACCTAACTCATCCATAGCCCCAATAAAATTAGTTGAATTATCTAATGCAGCACCTAAAATAAAGTCCCCTGTTGCACCATTTGTCCATGAAACTGTGCTATTTAAAATTGAAATTCCATTATGATAAAGTTTTGTATCTCCATCTTTTCCAGAAATAGTATAAAGTTGCCATACACCCCCCTCCCACCAAGCATCTGATGTTACAGTAGCAGGTAGAACTTCTGTTCCCCCCATTTGAATTATAGTTAATCCTGAAGGTTCTTTTAAATAAAAGTATCTATTATCTGTTCCATCATAAAGATACATTGCACCTCCACTATTAAAAGGAAATCCTGGTTTCATCCAAAAAGATATTGTAGTTTCTGATGTTGTTCCAATCAAACTTGGTTGTGAAAAATATACAAAATCACCAGTACCTGATAGGTTTATAGCATTTCCTAAACCAATATTCTTACTTGAAATCCGTTCTACTGTTCCAACTATTAATCCATTATCTCCTGTTATTTCATCTATGGCTGTAGTTCCAGATGGTTCATCGAATTTATAATAATGAACAAGGTCAACGGTTAATCCTGCTGTCCATTCTGCCCACTCTGTAACTCTTACTCCTGCGAAATTAGGAATCCATTCGTAATGGTCTCCTTCTTTGGTATTTGTCCAACCAGATATTGTTATCTTTTTAACTTTAGCATCTAGTGTTGAAAGGTCTTTCCAAACTTCTCTATGTTCAATATGTTCTCCAATTACTTTAATTGAACATATCTTTGTCGAATTTTTAAGAGTTTCACAGACTTCCCCATAATCAGAAACATTTACATCTTCATAATCCAGATACTTCAAATCAATTTGTATATCTTCCTTTTTCAAATCCTTATTAATATTATAAATATCAAATCCTTTTATGAAGTTTTCATAATCGACATAGACATCTTGTTCAAATTCAAATACCTTTTGATAACCAATACCAACTTTTGTATTAAGATCTGATTTTAATTGGACTGTTGCTATTTCATCATTTACAAAAGGGATTATATCATATCCATTTTTAATTGTTACTGTTCTTGTGCTGCTATCATAAGATTTAAAATTATCAAATTCAAAAGCACTGGCTAAGCTAATCATAAAAATCCCAAGGATTAAGAAAATAAATAGTCTATTTATTTTAACCATTTTGAACGTGAAGATTTCCTCCCACCAAAAACATCTGTAGCATTATATTGTATCCAATCTCCAGTTTCATTAGTCCAT